>Ga0214923_10005130_pt1 | contig 15385 bp, 15 predicted proteins | sample LL1510_MetaG_FD_177993 | JGI IMG/M metagenome (GOLD analysis project Ga0214923, IMG submission 177993) | Freshwater microbial communities from Lake Lanier, Atlanta, Georgia, United States - LL-1510 | ecosystem: Environmental > Aquatic > Freshwater > Lake | place: USA: Georgia | collected...
AAGTCCAATATTTACAACATTAGTAAAACCATGTTGTAAATATTTAGCCTTAGCAGGAGATATTGGGCATCCTCAAGATGATCATTGGAAAAATTTTTTTTATTATGTTAGTAAAGAATGGCAACATATATTTTATGTTCCAGGTAATCATGAATATTATAATAAAAATAGTATTCATAAATGGAAATATAATAAACCAACTACTTTTACAGAACGAAATTTAGAAATAAAAAAAAGTTTAAAAGAATATAAAAATATTACTTTACTTGATACAGAAAATCCAGTCTTCCATTTATCAAAAGAAAATATTACAATAATTGGTTCAACATTATGGTCATATATTCCAATAGATAAACAAACTTATATTACAAAATATATGAATGATTATAATTATATTGCGATTGATGATCTAAATACAATTAGTCCAAAAGATATTAATAAAATGTGGAGTGAACAAAGAAAAATTATAAGTGATGAAATTACATTATGGACATTACAAAAAAAGAATATAATTGTATTAACTCATCATTTACCATCATTTGAATTAATAAATGAGAAATATAAAAATAGTGAAATAAATTATGGATTTGCTTCTAATTGCGAGGATTTATTAACGAATAATGTTAAAGCATGGATTTATGGTCATACTCATTTTACAAGTGAAAATATTATTAGAAATACAAAATTTGTAGTAAATCCAAGAGGATATCAATTTGAAAATCATGAAGGATTTAGTAATGAAAAATATATAGAAATAGATTTAGATAATGAAGAAGAATCAAATAATGCTGCTGATTTGGAATTATCAATTGCATCTATTGGTAATTAATAATAATATTGTTAATATATTTTAATTAAAAAATATATTAATATTATGAAAGAAATAATACATATAGTTGGTCTTAATAATGAATATAAAAATGATTTTATTTCTAAATTATTATTAATAGATCAAAATTTTAATATTATAGATATTGATAACATAACACAACAAATAAATAATGATAAAAAGTTATCCAAATTAATTGATTTATATGAAAAAATTAAAAATGATAAAAATAAATCAAAATCAATTGCAAATGATATAAATTCTAATTGGGCAAGAGAATTACAATCAAAATTAAATAAATTATTAGTGACTGATAAAAATTCAATATTAATTGGTTTAACAACATCAATAATTAATACTGGATCTCCAAAAATATTAATTAATTTACCAACTAATTATAAATTTATAGTTGAAATAGATTTAATAGATAATGCAAAACAAATTATTAAAAATAATTTAAAAGAATATAAAAATGAAATAGTTAATGGAAAATTTCCATTAGAATATCTTAATTTAGATTATTTAATTAAAAGACGTGAACAATTAAATCAAATATATATTAAAAATTTATATATTGAAAAAAAAATAGAAGATATTTTAAAATTTCTAAAAGAAAATGTTACAAATAATACTAATACTAAACCAAAATCAAAAATATTATATTATGCATCTGATATTGAACATAAAAAAACAATTACTCAAAAAAATATTACTTTATACTCAAATGATATTTTATCTATTTTAAGTGTTTTTAATATTAATAATTTTGAATATAATCCTGAATTAAAAATTATAAAAGAATTAGAAAAAGATTCTTTAATAGAATTAGAAAAAGATTGTTATGTCTATGAAATAACTGACATTGATGATATCTTTTTTGATGGAAAAAATTTTAAAAATAATAAAAAATTAAAAATAAATAAAATGACATATATTGATTGTGTTTATCAAGTTTTAGAAAAATATGGTATTAAATTTATGAAATATAAATAGTTTAAATTTATTTAATAAGATCAAATATTACTCTTGGATTTTCATAAAGTCTACGTGTTAAATAAGGTATAGAATCTTCGATTTTTCCATAAGGCAAATATTTATAAACTTTAATATTATGATATATTATTTTATTTGTTTCATTATTTAAAAATCCATATAATGATGCATGATAAATATTATTTTTATTAATATCTGAATTTATTAATGTATTTATATCTTTAAGATTATGTGTACAAATAAATGCTTTAATATTATCTTGATTTTTTTTAATTAAATCTAAGCCCTTATTAAATTCTTTATCTGTATTTTCTTTTGTTATAAATAATTTTCCACTATATTTATCTTCATTATAATATGCTCCTCTTACTAATTTAACTCCTAGATTTTTATAATTTTGTAAATCATTATATAATTTATCAAATGAATCATTTCGATACATTTGATATGTTTTAAATATGAATGTATTTTTTTGATTAAAATCTTTAATTAAATTATTAGTTATATAATCTATTTTATTTTGATTTTTATTATTTTCAGCATCAATTAATATTTTTTTATCATTAAATATTAATTCTGATATAGTTTTATTAATAATTTTTTCATCAAAATCAAAACTAGATAATTTTACTGCAATATATTCATTATTTTGTAATTTACTTAATGATATATATTCATCACTAATTAATTGTATATCAGATTTTTGATTTGAATATTCTTTAATATAATCTACAATTGGAAATATATTATTCATTTTTAAATGATTTATTTTATTATTTAATTGTTGAATATTTTCACCAGCAGTATAAATATTAAATATAGGTCTAAAAAATTTATAGCTTAATTTTAACATTTTAGTTTATTGATGTACAGATAAATATTTAGTTTATAATTTATAAATTCAATTTTTTAATTAAATATAAATAATTAGTTATATACAAAATATAATGAAATTTTATAAATTAAAAAAAAATAATGATCTATTTAAATTTGATTCTTTAGAATTTTTAGATGATTTAAATTTAACAGAAGAATCTAAAAATAGATTAGTTGAATATTTAAAATCATTAATTGAAGAATATGATTCAAAAAATGATAAAGAATTTATGAGTATTATTTCAGAACATTTAAATATTGATAATGATAAAAATATTGGTAATACAATTGATATATATACAACTAATAAAAAAATATATCAAATGTGTTATTTAGAAGATTCAAAAGATGATATTAATTTTTTAGGAACTATATCTAATACAAAAAGAAAATTAATTAATGGTGATGTTTTTATTTTTGTTAATTCATTATCAACCACAAAAATTGATCAAAAAGATAAAACATTAGATTATATTAAACAAGAAAATATGTCAATTGATGATTTAATTGAAGTTATATTAAGTAATTATTTTTTTACTGGTCTTTTTTTTGATGGTAACAATTATGGTAAATTTAAATTTGATAATCACTTAAAAATATTAGCTCCAAAACAATATCATAATATAGAATTGAAAACATTAACATTCAAAAGAAGTGATATTTTAAATTTTACAATTGATGTATTTTATGATAATGATTCAAATATAAATAAAATAAAAGATAAATTTAATAAAAAATTAGGAATGTTTTATCTAGAAAATTTTAAAAATAGAATCTTTATTGGTATTAAAAGTGATAATGAAAAAAATTATGATTCTATATTAGATGATTATATACAAGCAATTATGAATATATATGAAAAAAAAATATTTGATGACGATGAACTAAGAATACCAAAAGAATTAAAATATTATGATTATCAAGATAATAAAAAGTATACTAATAAATATATAGTTTTTGATAATTTATATGAAAAATTAATATAAAAATTTAGTTTTTAGTGTGTTAAATAAAAATAAATATTTTGTTTAAATAAAATATATAATGAGTCGTGTAATTCAAAAAACAGATGATAATGAAATATCAGAAGATTTTGAAGAATTAATGGGAAATAAAAATAATGATTCACCTAAAGTTGAAAATTCTAGTAGAGATAAAAATATAATGCATCAACAAATGATGGAACAACAACAACAACAAGAAATGATGGAATATCAAAAAATGTTACAACAACAAGCACAACAACAAGCTCAACAACAAGCTCAACAACAAGCTCAACCTTCTAAAGAGCAAGAAGATAAATCTCACACATTAAGTGCTAATAAAGAAATTAAAGAATCATTTATAAATATTAATGATTTAACAAAATCTTTAACTTCAATGTTTATATTATTAACTTTATTTTATATTTTTTCATCCCCACAAATTTCAGATTTATTAAAAAATATACCATATTTAAGTAATCCATTATTTGGAGATCATTTAAATATATTAATAAGAGGATTATTTTTAGTTGTAATTTATTATTTATTAAATAAATTTGTAGTGTAAAAAATTGATAATTATATATATTAACAGTATATAATTACTAATTATATTCAAATGAAAGACGTATTCAATATAGTCAAAGTTAGTGACATAAATGATGTTGATTGTGATAAAATAATTAAAAAATGTTTTAATAAACCAAACATGATTAATTATTATTATCCGCATATTTTTATGAATCGGGAAAAGATTGATAAAGAAGAATTATTAAAAATTTTTGATAAGTATGTTTCAGGAATTAAAAGAGATAAAAGTATTGAACAAACGATTAAAAAATATAATATTTTAACAAATATTATTGAAACTCTATTTTTATGTGTTCTAAGTATTGAAGCAATTAAAAATATTCAAAAATTTATATACTATAATTTTTCGAAAGATAATAATAATATCGTTGATATTATTAATCATATTATTCAAGAAAAAAATATTACTAGTCTTGAGCAATTATTAAATGATAAAATTGATAATTCTCATTCTGTATTTATTATTGAAAAAATGGTTGAAAGTATAAAAACAAATTATTCTGATGAAAATTTAGAAATTAAAACTATTAAACAATTTCAATTATTAACAAATATTCAAACTTATATTAATAAACAAAAATATAATCCATATATCAACAAAATTTTAAATTTTAATAAAAATTTTATTATTCGTGATTATTTTTATAATTGTGTAATTAATGAATCACATGATAATTATATTAATAATATTCTAGATTTATATCAAAATATGAAAAATACTTGTTATGATATTAATGATGAATATGATTGGATAATTTATTTTAAAAAAATTAGCGAATCATTAAATATTATTGATCAAAAAGAAAAAATAATGAAAGCAATTATTAGATTCAATGTTGTACATAAAATTCTAAATATTGATAGAAATAATGTTGAAAGTAATGATACAAAGAAAATTAATTTAAAAATAAATCTATTAAATAATATTCAAAGTATTATTGAGAGTAATAAAATTGATGTAATTATATCAAATAGTTATATTAATATGTTAAAAAATAATTCATCACATGATAAATTAGTGCATCTAGAAAATATTATACAATATTTTGCAACTTATAATCACTTAACAAAAGAATTAATTAAAATAATTATTCCTAAATATTTTTCAAAAGAAAATAATAAATATTATTTTGATACTTTTAATAGACTTAATAAACAATGTTCAAATAAATTATCAATTATTGATACTATTATTGAACAACAAAAGAAATATAGTGAAGATCTTAAAAATACTCATGTGGATAACGAATCTAAATCAATTTTTGATATGAATATTATTTCATTATTTAACATTGATCATAAATACATTGAAAACACAAATAAAGACAATCAAATTACAAATTTATCTAAATATTTAAAAGGATATAATGTTTTTACAAATAAATGGTTTGATAATCATTTTAGCAAACTTAAAAAAATTAAAATTAGTGAATATCTATCAAATGGTAAACTACAAATTAATAATACAATTATTAATACAAATCTAATAATATTAAATGCTTTATATTTATTTAACAATGATAAATTTGAAATAAATAAAAATGTATTAGTAGATCATTTTGATAAGGATATTGTAAATGATATTATTTTAACTCTAAATTATTATAAAATTATTGAAGTTTCAAATGATATTCTAAAATTAAATACTAATTTCTTAGCTACTAAACAAGAAATTAAAATTGACATTATTACTAAGATAGAACAAAATATTAAACTAGATGAAAAAATAGAAACAATTATTATTGATAAATCACCAATAATTGAATGTTATATTATTAAATCTATTAAAACAACTAAAATACATAAAGATCAACTCTATGATATTGTTACTAAGAAATGTGGTGAAATTAGTAAAGAAATCTATGATAAATGTATGAAACGATTATTTGAGATTGATTATTATGAAATTATCGATGATTATATTGTTTATGTACCATAAACAATAATCTTTAATTTATATGTAAAAAATTGATATTTTTTTATTTTATCATCATTTATCCATCTAATATATATATAGATATGTCTAACAAAGTTTCAAATACTTTATATGGAAATAAACAATTATTTATTGATGGTCAACTTAAAAATGTTGATAATATGGCCATCGATGAACTAGTATGTAATTTTAAATCATTATATGTTCTTACATTAACTGATGAATTTTTTGATAATGAATATTTTGATAATATTTCTATTTTTGAACCGATACTTTCGGAAAAAAAATTAGAAAATTATTATAAAAATGTGTGTTTAATTAAAGCTTCATTTAGTATTCTGAATAATGATATTATGAAAAATTCAATTTGTATTATTTCAAAAGAAGCAATCAATGATTTAGAACATAAACCACGTGATGAATATAATGAATATACATTAGTTGTACCAATTTTTACAATTTGTAAATCTGATATAAAATTATATTTATCTCAATTTAAAAACAATCTATTAGAAGATTATTTTAAGATTAAATTCATGAATTATTACTTTAGTAATATTAAAAAAAATAAGGATATTAGTTATATGATTTCTAATTGTGAAGAATCAAATTATTGGATATATGATTATAATTGTAAGTTAAATATTAGCTTACCTTTTATGAATCGTAATTTTAATTTTTTTGATTTAACTAATATTAAAGATAAAAAACTTTTAGAAACAATTGAGAATATTAAAAATCTTCCAGATGATGGAGGTGATTATTTAAGTCATATGTTTAGAAAACAAAATTTTGTAGATGCTTCAAATTCCATTAAAAAAAATGGTTATCTAATCTATAAATTACATGATAAAAAGGATATTCCAAATTTCTATGAGGTTATTCTTAAATTACATCAAGAATCTGCATTAGATGAATTAATTTTACTATTATCAAATATGTTAATTTCAAAAGACTATTGTCATCTTGTATTAAATAATGAAAATATTCTTGATATTTTTATTAAATTAGCTCCAATTATATATAGTGAACATCAAACTCGCAAAATTATAGCTTATGGTTGGATTTCATTATATCTTGAAGAAACAATTAAAAGAAGTTATATTGATATAAATGATAGATTTGTATTTAATTGTAATATTGCTTCTAAATTACCAGTATTTAATTTTAATCTCAATAAATTAAAAGATAATCCATATTTCCCATTATTAATTAATGATAAATTATATGTTGATCTCAATGCATATGGTGTAGATGTATATAATTTTACAAATTATTCAAATGCTCAAAATATTGATAGAGAATTACTAAAAGAAAAATATGGAGTAGTAGATCTAAATACATTTAAGAAACGAATGAATGTATTTTTAAGTGGAAATAAAAACTTTGATATTTTTAAACATGCAAATTTTAAGAATATCGCAATATCTGGGAGTATTATTGCTGCATGTTTACCAAGTTTTAACCCTCTTATCTTTAATACTAATGGAAATTTTGAAGCTTTTGTAGATGAATATTATAATGAGGCTGATCTAGATATAATGTGTAATCAAATGGATAAATTTGAATATATTGACACAGCTTTTGAATTAAATGAAGCATTAGACAAAGCAACAAAAGAACTATCAATTGAAAATATTTCTAGAATTAATAGTGTAAAAACTGCTTGTATTTTTATTAATTTAAATAAAGTAAATGAAATTATTAATATGCTAAAATTAAATTGTACTAAAGATACATTTAATGATAAAATTGATGAAAATAAAAATAAAATTTATAATCTTTATGTTGAACAAAAAATTAATGAACATAGAAAATATTTTGAAGAAGATATTGAAAAATTCAAAGATCCAAAATATAATTCATTCTTTGAAATACTTCCAATAGATTCTGTTAAAATTTATACTAGAAATTTTAATGAACTCGATGATAATTTAATTCCAGAATCAGTAATGATTTCTGAAAATCTTAAATTTAAATATAATGTAACCGGAATTAAAAGATCATTTGAAATATTCCAAATTAAATATTCAAATTTCTTTTCAACAGTTCATAAATTTCATCTTCCATGTGTAAGAGCATATTATGATAATACAAATGTATTTATACTTCCATCATGTATTACAGCATGCATGACTCTAACTAATATTGAATATAAATATTTTGCTGGTACTAAGGATCCGATTGAAGTAATTAATAAATATAGAAGACGTGGATTTACAACGATTCTAAATGATAAAGAAAGAATTAAGATGATTAAATATTCTCACGATATTGAAAAATGGAGAGATTTATATGAAATTAAAACTTTATCAAAAAATAATACTGATAAATTATTTAAACCACTTGATCTAAATAATAAATTATTTAAACCTGCAAAAAATATCAGTCATCCTGGATTATATTTTAATAAAACATTATATAATGTTTATCACACATCAATTATTAATGAATATGGATATATAAATCAACTTAATAAAAATGAATTATTTATGAGTTATAAAAATATTAAAAATTGATTATTTTATAAATTAATATAATATAATATTAATATATAAATAAATGTCACTTGAAATTTTGCAATCATATAGAGATAGTATATTTGAATCAATTAATAAAATATTAAAAGATGATGATCTATCTGATAATTTAGAAAATAAAATTTATGAATATAGTTTAAAATATTGTAAAATTAATATAAAAAAAAGTCAAACTAGTTCAATCTTACAAAGTATTTATGAATCAAAAGTTAATGATATTATTCTTAATATTTCAAATAATCCAGATTTAATTAATCAAATAAAAAAAAATATTGATGATGTGTTAGAATATACTCCACAGCAATTAGATCCTGCAAATTGGGAAAGAATAATAAAAAGATTTAATTATATTGAAGATAAAAAAACGAATCTTGCTTATACTGATTTATATCAATGTAAAAAATGTAAAGGTAAAAAAGGTATTTTACGACAAATGCAAAATAGATCTGCAGATGAAGGAGCAACAACATGGTTTGATTGTTATTTATGTGGTGCAAGTTGTAAATTTTAATTTATTGATATAGATTATTATAATTTAATTTTAAATTATAATTTTTTATAAATTCATTATATGAGTAAAAATAAAATTGAACTGTACACTCAATATGATATTGATGTAATCGGAGATAATATTGATATTCTAATGAAAGAAGCAGATAAAATAAAACAAACTGAATATGAACCAACAATTACTGAATTTAATAATGTTGTAAAAGATGTTGAAATATTTATTAAAAAAAAAAATAGAATTGTTTATGGTGGAACTGCTCTTAATAGATTAATAGCTAGCAAAAATCCGAAGGATGCATTTTATAAAGAATATGATAGACCAGACATTGAATTTTATTCTCCTGAACCATTACAAGATGTTAAAGAATTATGTGATTATTTATATTCGAAAAATTATAAATATGTTTCTTCAGCTCAAGCTCAGCATGGAGATACATATAAGATTTTTGTAAATGAAATGGATATTGGTGATATTTCATATGTACCAGCTTTTATTTATAATAAATTACCTTATATTGAATTAAATGGTTTAAAATATATTAAGCCTCAATATGCATTTATTGATTATTTAAGAATGTATACTGATCCATTAATGAGTTTTTGGAGATTACAAAAAGCAATACCACGCGGAATGTTATTATTAAAAAATTTTCCATTAGAAATTGGTAATGGAAAAATTAAATATGATAGTTTAGATGAAAAAGAATCTATTATATTAAAAGATATTTCATCATTAATTGAAAAATCAAATTCTATAATTCATGTTGGTACATATGCGGTTAAATTTTATACAATTGATAAAAAATCTGAAAGATTACCATATGAAGTAATATCAGTTGAATATGAAAAAGATGTTAAAAAAATATATGAAGAATTAAATAAAAAGCATAAAATAACTATTAGAGAATATTTTCCATATTTTCAATTTTGGGATCGTCATATAGAATTTATTTTTAATAATAAAGTTGTATTAACTATTTTTAATAATTTAGAAAAATGTATTCCATATAGAAAATATGATTATGGATTTATTGCTAGTTTTCAAGTTGTATTATTACATCATCTAGTTAAATATTATTATTATGTAAATAATAAATTAAATTATGAAAATGTAAATAATATTTTAGGAGAAATATTAAGATCAAGAAATGAATATCTTAAAAAGAATAATAAAACTGTAATGGATGATACCATTTATAGAGAATTTCAAATAAATTGTTTAGGTAAAGCTCTTGATCCAATGAGATATGCATTTATAGAATTTCAAAAGAAATTATCTGAAGGAAAAAGAACTAAATATAGATATAATCCAAAAACTGATTATGATCTTAAATTACCAGAGTTCATATTTGATAATACATCTGGTAATTTAATTAAAAATAATAGATTAATGACAGTTAAATCAGAAAATTCAGAGACTGTAAGTTCCGAAAGTTCAGATGTACAAAGTAAAAATAATCGTATTTCATCTTATACTTTAGAAGATAGTGATATAGATTCATCTCAAGAAGAAACTAAACATTCTACCTTATTAGAATCTAAATATAGAAAAAAGAGACATTTTGGATTTTCTGAATCATCTGAAAAAACTTTATATACATCTGAATTTATTTAATTTTTTTATCAAAATTAAAACTTTTTCTATTAATAAAATTTGGTTTAGGTGCATTTGTATGATTATAATTAGCTGTTAATTCTTCACCTTTATTTATATATTTATTGGCAATTCCTAATACATATATAATTTGATTATCTCTATCTTTTATTAATTTTAAATCAATATTAGAATTATTTGAATGATTAATATTTCTACCAAAAGGTTTATCATCAAAATTATCATCTCCATATACTCTTGCTAATAAACCAATACAATCACCAATTTGTAAAGATTCTTTACAGAATAAACCATTACCTTCAATATATGATTTATCTTTGTATAATAAATTTAATTTACACATAATATAATTTGTAAAATAAATTTTATAAGTTTTTAAGTTTTTTTTCAAATTCTTTTGAAAATTTTCTAAATGATTTATCACTATCTAAATAATTATTATTAATTAGTGCATATTTAATATAATAATATAAAATTAATATTAATATTATAAATAAAATAATAAAATATTCAATCATAAATTATGTATTTATTAAACTTTATAATAATTTTTTTAATGATAAATATTTACCTTTATATTTTAAATATTTTGCATAAAGTCCGCCTCTTCTAGAAAATTCTGTGCTTCGAGCATGAGCAGCTTCTGGTGCTACAATTAATGTATCCAAGCTTTCTTTAATTTTTTTAAATTCTTCAAGATTTCCAAATTGTAAATCTATTTTAGTACCATATAAATTAATATTTAAACTTGTAAAATCAGAATCAATACTTATTTCTAAATTTCCACTTGCATCTTTATAACTATGTGCACCATTTTCAGATTTATAAATTAATGATTTTGGTAAATTAATAAGCATTTCTGAAGAAGCTTTAACAAGTATAGCGCCAGGTGATTGTAAGTCTGCTTTTTCAACGATTGTTACGTATAATTGATTTGGGGTTGATTGTTTTTTATCTTCAGTTGTATGTGCTTTTCTAAAAACTATAGACATTTATATAACTATATTAGAAAAATAAAAATTATAAAAATTGATATTTTTAACTTAAAGTTAAATTCCTATAAGATATTAAATATGAATAATTTAGAAGAACATGAAGATGTTGAAAATGTTTCAATTCCCTTTAATGAAAATAATATTTTGATTAAAGAAGAAGATGTAGAAAAATTATTTAAAAAATTCAATATTATTCTGAAAGTAAATAATATTGAATTATATCGAAAATCACTAACTCATAAATCTTATATTAAAAGAGAATATTATGGTTTATATAAAGATATTCTAGAAACTGCATATAAACTATATCCAAAAAATACTCTTGTTTTACAAGATGCAAGTAATGAGAGATTTGAATTTTTAGGTGATACTGTCATTAAATTAATTTGTGCAGATTATTTATTTGATAGATTTAATGAAGATACCGATGATGAAGGATTTTTATCAAGATTAAAAATGAAGATTGAAAATAGAGAAGCATTATGTGTATTTGCTAAAATTTTAGGTATTGATAAATATATGATTATATCAAATCAAGTTGAAACATTACAAGGAAGAGATAGTGATAAACTATTAGAAGATGTTTTTGAATCATTTATGGGTGCTTTATTTAAAGATCAAGGATTTGATATTTGTTTAAATGTTATGAGAATATTATTAGAATCAGTACCAGATTATGCAGAACTAATTTATAAAGATACAAATTTTAAAAATCAAATTATGATTTTCTATCATAAAAATAAATGGAATGCTCCAAAATATGTTGAAATTGAACAATTTATTGATAAAAAAACGAATAAAAAAATGTTTAAAGAAGGAATTTTAGATTTTACTGGTAAAGTATTATGTACTGGTACTGCAACAACTAAAAAAGAAGCACAACAAATTTCTGCAATGAATGCATTGATAAAATTTAATTTACTTAATGAAGATCAAATTGTATATAAATTTGATTAATATATATTTAATTTATATGAATACAATATACAAACGTTTCCTACTATTTTTAATTGGATGTATTGGCACAAGATTACTTCTCGTGTATATTGCTAAGAATGCGAGTATTGAAATATTAAAATACCTCGGATATTTATCATTAATTCCAGCTTTTGGATTTTTTTATTTTTATTTAACAGGCTCAAGAAAAACAGGAGCAGAAGTTTTTGGTGATAAAATTTGGTGGAATAATTTAAGACCATTACATGGATCATTATATATATTATTTTCATATAATGCAATAAATGGTAATACGTATTCATGGATATATTTACTTGTTGATGTATTATTTGGCCTAATAAATTTTTTAATCCATCATTTTTTATAAATCATATTATTGCTAAAAATATTTTAGAGAAGAATAAATGAATTTTGTTTTTTATAATGTTAAGTAGTTTAATATACTTTCATTGACACTAAGATTATCAAGAGCTTTTCTTTGAAGTTCAAGATCGGAATCTTTCCAAATAATTGTATTACTAAATACATTTGTTAATTTAATTTTCCATAATTTGTAATTATTACCATTTATATCAAAACCAGGCCCTGTAATGGAACCTTCGTATTTAAGACCACCAAGAATAAACCATATATTATCACCTATTTTAAACATTGTATAATTTTAAGAGAATTATAAAATAGATTAATTAAATCAATTTTCAATTTTATGTTATAATAATATATATATATGGCAAAAACTCAATTTACAAATATAAATGACATAGAACCTTATAAATATAATAATCGATCTTTTTTAGGTAAGTCAATTAATTGTTATAAATTTTCTCATTTAATTAAAAATAGGGGCAATTTTATTGTAGTGAATGATGATCCAACAGAATATTTACCAATAGTTACTATATCAACAAATACAGATGCTGGTAGAGACTTAACTAAAGATAGTTTTGCATTATTAAAATTTATTGAAGACAATAATGATTTACTCAATAAATGTGTAGATTCTGATTCACCTGATGAAAATACTCTAATTTTTAATAACTTAATTTTAAAATTAGCAAAAGAATCATATAAAGTTAATAATAGAATAAGTGATGCAAATATTGATAAACATAATAGATTAATAGAACTTATTCGTACAAATTTTACAAAATTAAAAGGAGGTGTAACGAATCAATTAAATTTAGAAATATATGAATATAAATTACAAAATTATCCACGAGCTACTAATGATCCACGAACTACTAAAATTAAAATAGACCCAATTATTACTACTAAGTTAATAGATTCATCAGATGATATATGTGGAATTATTAAATATAAAGATAAAACTGAAACTGAAACTGAAAAGTCAATTAGATCATGTGATCCAATACATGGTAATTTAAAAGATTTTACTGATGCGGATAAAGCATTATTTCCAACAGCATCTGAAAATTATAATTTTAAATTATTTGATATAACTAGCGAAGATTTAATAAAATTTACAAATATATATGGTGCAAAAAAGACAGACAGGCCAAAAGTTAACCCAATTGATGATCGTATAGATACAATGTCATTTTTTTATGAGGACATTAAGATAATAGATTTATTTACTAAAATAAAGGCAATTCTTTTAAAAGATTGGATTTATACAGATGATTCAACAAGTATTCCAGATAGTAATAACTCGTTAATTAAAATTATTAGACCAACTATAAATGAAAAGTTTATTATAATGGGAGATTTTCATGGTTCTTTTATGACATTTATAAGACATTTATTAAGATTTAGAGAAATTGGTATAATGAGTAATACTTGTGAACTAGATAAAGATTATCATTTAATATTTTTAGGAGACATTGTAGATCGTGGAATATATGGTTATGAAATAATGATTTTATTATATCTATTAAAATTACGTAATCCAAATAATGTACATATTAATAGAGGTAATCATGAAGAACAAGATACAAATTGGGAATATGGTTTACGTCTTCAAATGAAAAAACAATTTGATAAAAATGATTTATTTTTTATTTTAAATGATACAATGATATATCAACATTCTGCAATATTAATTAAAGATCCAAATGACAAAAAATATATTTATTTAGCACATGGTGGATTACCAACTTGTTCTTCAGAAAATAAAATACATATACATGATGATTTTAAAATACCATTATCTAATAACATAAAAATAAATGAAGGAGAGGGTATTTCTAATATTAGATGGAATGATTTTTCTGGTAATTTAATATCAACAAATAATCCATCAAGAGGACGACCTGGTATATTATTAATTGGACAAGATTTATTAAAAATAGTACAAGCAAAACCATATGAAATTAAACTAATTATTCGAGCACATCAAGATGGAGAATTTAATACTAAATTAATATTACCTTTGAAAACATAAAATATTTTTTTTGATAAATTATTATTATAAATATTTTTGTTATGAAAATTAAATTTATTATTATAAATTTAATTTATTTATAATATTATAAATGTCAAATAATAATCAAAATTTTATTGATTTGAAAGTTAATGGAAGATTATTTCCATTATGGGTACT
>Ga0214923_10005132_pt1 | contig 15374 bp, 20 predicted proteins | sample LL1510_MetaG_FD_177993 | JGI IMG/M metagenome (GOLD analysis project Ga0214923, IMG submission 177993) | Freshwater microbial communities from Lake Lanier, Atlanta, Georgia, United States - LL-1510 | ecosystem: Environmental > Aquatic > Freshwater > Lake | place: USA: Georgia | collected...
ATGAACCTACAAGAACAAATATCAAGAATAAAATCAATGATGGGGGTTATTAACGAAGAAAAAAACCAATCAGATATATTATCTCAAATGGCTAAAGAAGACCAATTAGAAAGAAACGAATATAATAATCTTGTTCATAATGAATTTTATGGTGATTATGAAAAAGGTGGTTATGAGTATTCAAAAATTAAAAACAGAGATAGAGATGATATTTTTGGGGACAGAGATAGGTTATTAAATTTCATTAAGATGAATTTTGATTTTGATTCCTTTAACAGAAAAGATTGGGATAATTATTGGATATTATCACAACACAGCGACCAATTTCCTGAATTTCAAGAAGAAGCATTAAAAATAATTAAAAAATATTTAGGTGATGAAGATGATAATTTTAAATATTTATACGATAGAATAAGTTGTAAAAAGAACGGAAGACAAAAATATGGAACACAATATATATGTGAAAAAAGATAATATGAACCTACAAGAACAAATATCAAGAATAAAATCAATGATGGGTCTATTATTAGAAACAGAAGAAAATAATTACGCTCCATGGGGAATCATTTTTGACGGTAAAAACAAAATATTAGTTGGTGATATGCACCAAACACCAATTGAATTATCGGAAAATTTAGAAAAAAAAGTCATTAGTGTTGCAAACAAATATGGTTATTATGGAGAAGGTATTGGATTAGAATACAATAAAGCCGTGACAGGCTCCAAATTTTATAAAGACTTAGATCCAAAAATGCATAAAGGTAGTTGGGATGAAAAACTAATCAAATCAGGAGATATTAAAGATAAAGACAAAAAAGTTTTTTTATATGCCTTATTTTCTAATGTGGACGAAAATCATAGATTGGAAAAGTTTATGAAACAGGCAAAAGAAGGAGAAACCATTTTTGATCTCCTTGCTAGAACAATTCCATCATGGTCTGCCGAAATGGGTCAATTTGATTTAAATAAAAAAGATCTTGAAAACTTTTTAATAGATATCAGCGAAGATGATGTAGATTTTATTAAACTATCAAAAAAAGAAGTAAATAAAAAAAATTTAGATGATTTTTTAACTAAAGGCGAAAAACTTCAATGGCCAAAGAATTGGCAAGAATATCCCTACAAAGCGGGACAGGTCGCAAGAAAAGCAACAACACTGAGGGATAAATTTCTTATTAACACGGGACCAGGAGTTTATTTTGTGGGAGCGGGACACCTCAAAGACATTATCCAAATGAAAGAAGGAGAAGGATTAAAATTGATTGGTGGAGAAAAAATATGAACCTACAAGAACATATCAGAAAAGTATTAAGGGAAGAACTTATTAATGAAGTCAGAGTTCCAAGAGATGAAAGAGTTCAGTTATATAAGGATGATAATATAATCGTTGTGGTTCCATTAACACACAGAGCACTACAAAAATACGCAAACAGTTGTCAGTGGTGTATTAATGATGATATAAATGAATGGGAAGATTTTCACCAAGGAAAACACGCGGTAATCATCCAAAGAAACCCAAAGAAAGTAAAAATAGGTATAAGTGGTAACCCAATACCAACAGAAATATTCTTTATTGCCAAATGGGATAATAATCTAAGTTCGTTTGAGGATGTATGCGAATTGTTAAATTATGAATTTAGAAATAATAGAACAATGGCTGACTATTATGTTAATATCTCAAATGATATAAATAACTTCGCAACTAACATAGTGTATTACTCACCAACAAATGGAATATATGATATGGAAGATAACTTTCTATGGAACTTTAACTATGAAATATCCGACATACCAAATGTTACACCTGAAGTTATAAGGATAATGGATAACTATTTAATGAATGAAGAATGAACCTACAAGAACAAATATCAAGAATACAAGAAATGATGAATTTGTCTGATAAAAATATATTGGGTGGAAAATTAAAAATATGCGGAAAAAAACCAATGACAGGATATTTTAGAGACGGATATTGCAAGACAGATAGTTCAGATGAAGGAACACACACGGTTTGTAGCGAAGTAGATGATGAATTTCTTGAGTTCACAAAGTCAAAAGGAAATAATTTATCTATGTTAAAAAGTGGAGACAGATGGTGTTTATGTGCTAATAGATGGAAGGAAGCATACGATGAAGGTGTTGCACCAAAAGTAATAAAAAATGCAACAAACATAAAAACTTTGGATATAATTAATGATTTAATAAATTAACTTTGATATTTATTCTATATGAACCTCAAAGAACATATCGGCAGGATTATAAAAGAAATTGAAGAAGATAGAATACAAATTCGTTTAGGTAGAAGTGCAGAAAGACATTTCGGTAAAGTTCAAAATATTATAATTCAAGTTGATGATCAAGACATTACAAGTCAAGACGATGAACCTGGTTTTGGAAAAATGAATATTGTAATAAAAGATAATGAAATAATTGTTGGAGATATTTTTATTCCTGAAAAATATAGAAAACAAGGAATTGCAACCATTGTTTATCAAAAAATATCAGATTATTTTGGACTTCCAATTGTTAATTCAACAACAAAAGGTTTTAATCAAACGATGGAAGGTGGATATATTTGGAAAAAAAGAGATAGGTTTGAACCAAGAAGTTTGCAGGAGCATATAAGAAAAGTTTTAGAAGAAGAAACACACCTCAAAATATCAAGTGATAAGTGCCAATTAAGTGAGTCAAAAATACCCATTCAAGTTTTAAGAAGACACGACCGAATTGATGAAATGTTTAAAGATATGAGAACTAGATATAAAAGACTTTTTTGTAACTATAGAAATCCTAACATTTTATTGGAGGTTCTTTATGAAAGAACTTTATCGGACTTATACCACGCTTGGTTCTATAACACAGTAAGTGATGATGATTGGGAAGTTGCCGCAGAATACATGGAAAAATATATTATAGATAAATACGAAAAAGAAACAATTGATATTTGGAATAAGCGTTGTAAAAGTAAAACATTAAAAGAAGCCAAAAATTCAGAAGAAGATTTTAATGTAGAAACGGTAATAAATAAAATAATACCAAAAAAATTTACGTGGTTTAAAGAAATAGAAATAAATCATATTAGTTATGATGAATTCTTTCATAAAATAACAATTCACGGCAAATTAAAAGTAGATGAAAAGTGGGGAGAAAAACGGTGGAGAGAGTATCATGAATATAAACCTTTTCCTTCAAACAGCGGATGGGAAGATGAAAATCCAGTTTTACTTGGAGAAATTGTAAAAAAAGGAGAACTTAATGATTTAAACAATGAATTAGAACTTATAATTTCTTCAATTGGCGGTTACCCAATCATAGATACAATAAGATCAGAATATTTAAGGTTATATTTTGTATGATGAATTTACAAGAACAAATATATAGAATGAAATCAATTATGGGTCTTCTTAAAGAAAAAGAAGACATATCAATCTCTGACATGGTCAGAAAAGATCAAGAGATGAGACAAGGAGAAAATTTTGATACATCAGTAGACCTCTCCAACCAACAACATTTAAAAAAACTATTGGGTAAAGATCCGCAGAAGTTTTTAGAAAACCTAAACACCAAAGAAGATATAGAAGGGGTTTGGTTAATAGCTCAACACGCCGATAATGATCTTGAGTTACAAAAAATGATTCTTGATTTGTTAGAGTCAAACAAAGATATGTTATCACAAAAGTTTAACATACCAATTAAAGAGGTATTGTATGGAATTGCAATGTTAACAGATAGAATAATGGTAAATGACTCCACAAACGTAAAAGGTTATAGAGATAACGAAGGAGAAAACTTTTCAGAAGTAACCTCAGGAGTTCAAAAGTATGGAACACAAGGCGGAGTTCATAATGGTAAATGGCTTCCAAGACCAATAGAACTTCATGGACAAAAAGTTTTCTTTCAGACTCCCGAAGAGTTATATGATAATCAAAAATTTTTAAAAAATATTAATAAGTTAAGAAATGTAGTTGGTTTACCACCATTAGAGGATTATGTTAAAAACATGCAAAAATACGCACTATGAATCTACAAGAACAAATATCAAGAATACAAGAAATAATGGGACTCAAAGAAAGAGTTGACATTGATAATGATTCTTATGTTACAATGAACATAAAGAACTTTTCTAAGTATAAAGAGGAATTGACAAATATTTTAAGATATAAGTTAGAAAATTCCAATGGGGATTTTGTTATGTTTAAAAACTCTGTTGTAAAAGGAAAAGATGAAAACGGAACTCCAATATTAGCAGACGACCTCAACATAGATAACAGATTTGTTAATTATATGGTTTCAATGGGATCAAAAAAATTTAATTCTTTATTACATGATATTTTTAGTAAATTTTACAACAGACCTACCGAAGATAATAAAAACACATCAGAAGTTGTTAATTGTAACCCATCAAATTTTGAGATTTTGGGACCATTAACCGCTAAAGATAATAAATCATTATTGAGTTATTGGATTAATGAACCGGGAGCAAAAGTTTATAGAATTAAACTACCTGATGAATGTTTGAGTCAACTTACGGTAGAAGAAAGAAAAATATTTGTTACAGTTGAACCAAGAGAAAACAGAGTTCATTTTCCCGAAGGCGTTCCCGAAAGATTGAGAGGAAAAAAACTTGGAACACTTATTTATTTAGCTATGATTAAAAAATTGGGTTACATAACAAGTAGTATGGGAAATTCACCTGAAATTAAAATGGTTTACCAAGACCTTCTTTCAAATGAAAAATATGTTAATGATATAATGTCTTTATTATTACAAAAACAGGTTCTAATTTTTGATAGAAACGCAAACCTTGACTTTAAAAAAGTATTTAATGAATTTGTCAGTAATAAATTCACAGATAAAAGTTCTGTTAGAATATCTCCGGCATTACAAGAGATATTGGGTGAAGATTATACAAATTGGTATAATAGTTTAGAAACAACTTCAGAAGAATCCATTTCAAATAAGATAGAAAAGTATAAAGATTTAGAACCAAAAGGAGGAGATACAGTTGTAGATATGAGAACAAATAAAATTTATTCATTCAATGGAGAGTGGGAGCAAAACGGAGGTAAAAAAATGACTCTAGTTAGCGACAAGTACGAAACATTATTATTACCGGTAGAAGAAAAAAGTAATTTCAAAGTTATACATAGAGCATTTAATTAAAATCATTATAAAAATAATTTAAACTTTTGTTTGTTCTAATGGGGGATTTTTTATTATTAGAATATAAGATAAATTCATTCGGTTCATAGTCTTTCACTACGTTACACTCCGTTTCAGAATTCACCTCATAAATTTATCTTATACTCTTACATTTCTATAAAAGATATGTCCCACTAATTACCACATATCTTAAACATTATTGTAATGTATATTACTTTAACATGATGAGGTTCTCATGTATAAATTATCTAATTTTCTATACATAATGTAAAATAGTATTAACATAATCCTGTACTATTGTAAAAACTATTTCCCCCCATTTTAAATTAAAGACCTCAATTAAAGAATGACAGAATTAAAGAAGACTATTTAGTGATCTGTTTTTAAAGTTTTATATATTGTGGTTCCCATTTACTACCACTTTGTTTTAGTAGATCAATTAGTAACTTATGTTTTATATTATTTATATGTCAATAGACATAAGATTAATATGAATAATTAAGTGGTTTACAAGTCTAATTAAGTGTCTATAATTAGGGGGTCAAATGTTTAAGTTAGTCACTAAGTTGGGGTTTAATAAATCACTAAAGTGGTCGTTGAAGTTGTATTCTAACGTCCTAAAGGACTATACACGCACTTTGTTCTATAACTATACTTTTTTAGCTGGAAAACATGAGTAGTAAAAAAAGTGGTCTTGTAGATAGCAAGAAAAGGGATTTTTTTGTTCTCAGTATAGCAACAGAACCAATTATGGTGGGAAATAGTGGTAGATTATTGTGGGAGTTTGTGGTAAAAAAGTGGGGAAGGGGATTGTGTCGTGTTTAACGTGTGACTGACATTTTGACATAATCAATGTTTTTAACACATTTTAAACAATATTTTCCCCCTTGACAAATTGTCAGTCTCAATTATTATATGATTTATAAACTAAAATTTATATTCACCATAATTATTAATAAATGATATGTATGAAAGAGATATTAGAAGAATTCAAAATAGAAGTCCTAACTACAAACACAAGCTTTATTGTAAAATACAATAAAGATCAATTTAATGGATACTGTAAGTATAAGTTAATTGAAAAGAAGGGAATCAATAAACCAATTAAACAAAGATTTTTTATTTTAGAAGAAACTGAAATGGGGGATGTAATAGAATACCTTCATCAAAGAGTTGGTTTAAAGAAAGATATGTTAGAAGAAATCAATAAGTTAATTAAAGATCATCCCCTCGATAAGTTAGAAAAATATAAATTAATAAGTGATGTTGTTACTTACATGTAAGCTACTTTATATTCAAAGTAGATAAACAATTAGAAATCATCTGTTTAATTTTGGGGTTATTAGTGTCACTAAACAACACACAAAACAATAACAACATAATTCTGTAAAGACAGAAAACACCTATTAAGGTTATCAAATATATAAGTATCATAAATACAAATATATTAAATTTGTTTATACAAACAAAACATAATAATATATTTTTGTTTTTTATTTTATGACAATATGTCCCCCCCATGTACGTAGGGGGTCCCTCCGTTATTGATACATTACCCCCTCCCCCCTCCGTATCCCCCCCATATATGACATACTGACAGGGGAAAAAGGGGGTTCAATCCCCTCTGTAAAGTATTCACAAAAAAATTTCTGGAAAAAATTTTTAAAAAAAAATCGTTTTTTTTTTTTTGATATATTTATAAATAAAATTAATTATGAAAAGAATTGTTAGATTGACAGAAAGAGATATTACAAGGATTGTTAGAAGAGTTATTAATGAGGAATTTAATGATACTCAAACATTAAAAATAATAGAAGCAAAATTTAAGGATTTTTTCAGAAGTAGTTCAGGTTCTTACGTTACTTTATCAGATGGTAAAACTTATCAAGATTCGGATGGTTCTATGAAGTATTATCCTCAATGTACACCAGGTACATACATTGGTAAAACATTACCAGAAGGTTGTAGTGTAAGTATTACAAATTTAGGTCTTATTTGTGACTCAACGGGATGTAAAAAAAAGGGTTAAAGAAAGAATAAACCCATCAGGTTCCCCAACTGGATATTAGTAAATTCATTAACCCCCACCTCATCAAGTGGGGGTTTTTGTTTTATTTATATATTTATAAATAAAATTAATTATGAAAAGAATCGTAAGATTAACTGAATCAGATTTAACAAGACTTGTTAAACAGATAATTTCTGAAATGGATGATGAAAAAAAAGAATTTCCAAAATCATATAGAGACTTGTATGATCAACTTCCAGATGATTTAAAAAAATTATTGTTTAAACAATGGGACGCAAAACAAAATCCCAAATGGCATCCTGAAGGTAATTCCTTAAAACATATTTTAGTTGTTATAAAAAGAGCTTATCATCATTATCCAAATGATCCAAATATGATAATTACAGCTCTATTTCACGACTTAGGCAAAATGGATACATACGGAATTAACCCAAAAACTGGAGAACCTACGGCTTATGGTCACGAAGATAAATCTGAAAATTATGTTGAGGACTATAAAGATTGGATTGAATCATACGAAGGAACCGATATTGATGAAATTAAATATTTGGTTAAAAACCATATGAAAATTAAACCATCAACTTGGAATGTAATGAAAGACAAAAAGAAAGAACCAATATCATCTCATAAATCTTTTGAAAAATTAAAAAATTTCACGGACAAACTCGATGGTGGTGGAACAGATATTTCAGAACAACAAATAAGAAGAATTCTAAACAAATTACTAAATTAAAAATTTGATAAGTCGAAAAAATAATTATTATATATTAAATCCCCTCCATTAAAAAGGGGGTTTTTGTTTTATGATATATTTATAAATAAAATTAATTATGAAAAGAATTGTAAGACTTACAGAATCAGATTTAACAAGAATTGTTAAACGAGTGATTAAAGAAAATGAATTTAACCAAATGAACTCAGAAGAAAAAAATGCATATGTAGATGAACTTTTACGAAATATTCTTAGAAGATTTGACACAGAAAAACCAAAAGATTTTACAGAACTACTTTCAGAAATTTCAGACTTAATTGATGACTCTAAAAGTGCTAACGATTTTAAAATGAAATATAAAGGATTTACTCATCGTAACAAAAAAGATTTAAATAGACTAAATGATGAAGAAAAAAATGAACTTGATGGATTTATCAATAGTGTTATGACTCGTCACAGTTTTAATTAAAATTTATAACCCCTCCCTTAAAAAGGGGTTTTTTGTTTTTCATTATATTTATTTTTATATGAAAATCATTAAAATTTCTAAATCACAATTAACTAACCTTGTTAAAAGAGTAATTCGTGAAAATGACTCTATGTTAGAAAAAAACAAGAAGTTCTTAACCAATCATATGGGTATTGACTTCACAGGTAAGATTGAAAAAATAAAATCATTTTATGATATCCCATATAATTTTTATAAAGGGTTTTCTACTATGTCAGAGGTTACATCGTATTTAAAGAGATTTGGACCTATGTATTTTTTTGAACTTGGTGATTATGAATATCTTTATCAAGACAGAGGGAATAAAGATTGGTTCATTGATGAATATGGTCATGTTTATGATAAAGACGAATTTTTAGAAAGACTCGGACTCGATGTTTTGGGTTTGAGATTCTCAGATATTATTGATATGTATTTTAAAGAAGAGGATTTATAAAACACGACCCCCATTTCAAATATGGTCAAATACTGAAAAAAAAATTTTTAAAAAAAAATCGTTTTTTTTTATTGATATATTTATAAATAAAATTAATTATGAAACAATTTATAATCTCAGAACAAGAAAAAAGAAAAATATTAGATATGCACAGGTCTGCAACTAAAAGAAATTATTTATTTGAGGACACAAAGGCTCCTGAACCCCTTTTAACATTTAAATCTGCAACTTTTCTTCAATATCTTAAAATAGGATCTTCAGGTCCGTTAGATGAGACTAAAAAACAAAATTTTTTAAATGCATCTAGTACTATATTGAAAAATAGTGATGCCACAATTCGAAAATTTTATAATAACACAGAGTATAAAATTCCTAAATTTATAAAAATAATAGTAGGTACAGATGCAACTGGTTCTGAAAAAGATAATACTACTGTTGCTCAAAAAAGATTAGCAGCTGCTAAAAAATTGGTCAAAGAATCTTTTACAAATGCAGGTTTAGGTTATAATGATACTAAGATTGAAAGTTGGATTACCTCATCTCAAAATTACAACCCATCGAGTTTAGACAAAAACCTTTACGATCCTAATAAAAAAGGTGATCGTCCTGGTGAAAGATACATTAAAATTATAATTACCCAATTAACAACAGAAGGATTGACTACTGATCAAATTACTGATGTGGAACATGCTTCTGAAAACGCTTATAGTGACTTTTTTAATATAAATATTGATGAGCCTGAAATTGCGACACAAATGTGTAAATTAAAAACTTTTAGTGATATAACAGATTTAAATGGAAGATTTAATTTACAATCATTTTTAAATAGTAAATTGTACGATAGTTTCCCTTATACATATAAAAATGAAAGAAATAAAATTAAAGCCTGTTTGAATAAAGCATCACAAGCTAGTGGTAAAGGTGACGTAGCTCAACTTGTTGGTGATAAATTTACAATTGATTTAAATAAATAAATAATAAAATTTTTATAAAAAAAATCTTTTTTTTTTATTGATTGATATATTTATAAATAAAATTAATTATGAAAAGAATTGTAAGACTAACTGAAAGAGATTTATCTCGAATTGTAAGACGTGTAATAATGGAAAAGGAAATGAGTGGTAGTGTCCCTGGGTGTACAGACACTATAACTGGTAAAGGTCATAATTTGGGTTGCGTTACAAACAGAAAACCTTATTATGACATGATGAAATCTGGTGGAACACCAAACGTTGTATTAACATACAAACTTGATGGACCTTGGTTTGATAACCACTCTTACACTACAATGTATGATAGTGCAACCTTTGGTATGGGAATGGATAAAAAAACGTTGGCTCAACTTTTGTTGGCGGTTCGAAAAGGGTCTTACGGTGTCAATCCATCAAAGCCAAATATGACTTTTATCTTGGAACCCGAATACCGAAAAGCTGCTTCTGACGAATATGGTATTAACGCCCAACTTGAAAAGGTTATTCAAGGTTCGGGTAGCCCAAAATAATTATCTTATTTTAAACTTTAAAAATTTATAAAGATTATAATCATTTTCGTAATCTAAATTTCTTTCGATGTAATCGACCTTATTATTGACAAGGTCGATTTTTATTGTACTATAAATTTTTGTTGAGACCCCCATTAGATCAATATCTTTGTAAGAAACCTCATAAATATTATTTTTAATAATAATATCCACAGAATCAAAAGTAACGGTAGAGCTGTCGTCGTAAAATGTAACATTAACAACTTTATTTATCATGTCAATATGGTAATTTGTATTTGTTTTTCTGATCTCAGAGTTATAAGATTTATCGTTAATATTTCTACTGTAATTTATTTTTTTAACATAAATTTCAATAACGGAATCTTTTAAAATGGTACCATTAATGAGGGTATTTTTGTTATTGTCAACAAATTTATTATCAGTTTTATTGATAAAAGATGTTAATAAAATAACTAAAAAAAGGTAAAATAAATTTTTCATATTAATAATTTTAATGTTTACACAAATATAATAATTTTTTTTATACAAATCAAATTTTTGAAAAATATATTTAAAAGTTTCTTTAATTCATTTATCTTTAATTTTTTAAAACGTCAAACCTTTCATTAGTTTATTTATATACTAAATAAATAATAAAATTTTTTTAAAAAAATTGTTTTTTTTTTTAATAATATATTTATAAAAAAAATATGAAAATTTCAAATCAAAAATTAACAACAATTATTAGACAAGTATTAAAAGAAGTTGATACTTTAGATATAAAAGATATGAATTCAGAGGTTGAATCTGAATCTGATTTTTCGGACGAAGGTCCTATTATTGGTTCTTCATGGAAATCTTGTTCTGTTTGGAATAGAATAGGAAAAAGTCAACATGGAAATAAATTCAATTTTGTAAAATCACCTTCTTTACTTAGAATTTCTTATATTGGTCCATCTTATGGATTACTTATTGCTCATTCACAAGGAGGAAAAGATACCATGCATCAATTTTTTAATGTTTTAATTTGTGAGTTTAATCCTTATTTAGCATTAATAAAAGCAAAACCATTAATACATGATGTTACATATAATACTTGGACAGAAAAAAAACAAAACATAATTAATTACGGTTTATCTGTGACCATTCCTTTAGAAAAATCAACAAAAAGTTATCAACTAGAAAGACGGGGGGGATGGGGACACACCGCATCATCAGGTAAAACTAAAATGAAAAGTAAATGCGAAAATACTAAAAATTGTCAGGGCCCTTTAACATTTAAGTTTACAGGTAACTTTGGAACAATTACAGAATATTTTATAACGTTTCCACTTTAAATAAAAAATTATTGTATGAAAAAAATTATTAGAATAAATGAAAATGATTTACAAAGAATTGTAAAAAAAGTTATTTCGAAGAAGAAATTTCCGACGTAATTGAACTTAGCAAATGTTATGACGTAGATGGTTTAGAAGTTTTATGTGAAGAAGTTAAAATTACAAATAAACTTTTAATAAAAACAATGCGAATAAAACTAAAAAAAGGACCAAAAAATCCATTTGAAATTTCGTCCATTGAATATGACTCAGATACTGGAGAAATTAAAATGGTATTAATCATTCTTATATAACAACTATTGAAAAAAATTTAAATTTAGTTGATTTAGCAAAGTGGTTAAGAAAAAAAAGACTTATTAAAACAAAACAACTTAGAAATATAAAAAAATCATATTGAAATTTTTTTAAAAAAAATTAACTAATATTTATAAATAAAATTAATTATGAAAAGAATTGTAAGACTAACAGAAAGAGATTTAACTCGTATTGTTAAACGTGTTATTTCTGAAACAAATTGGTTTAACCAAATCATTTTTGCGCATCCATCCAAAAAAGATATTTCAGATGCTATGAATGAAGTAAAAAATTCAACTGATGAATCAATAAAAAAAGTTATTGTGCACCTATATAACTCATACATGAATAACTCGGGAGCAAAAATCACTTATAAAGAACATGAAGTTACTTTATCCAAAGAAGAGGTTAAAGAAGATTTTTATGAAATTGTTAAAGCTATTCGTGATTATGGAATAGAAGGTATTAAAATTGGAACTAGTTCAAATAATAGAATTTTGGTTTCAAGTGAACAAAAAGAAAAAGAAAAAGAAAAAGAAAAAAAACATCGTTGGGGAGATCATATGTATGATGATTATGATGATAAAGGTATTTAGAAAAAAATGAAAAAAATAATAAGATTAACAGAATCAGATTTAACAAGAATTGTTAAAAAAATAATATTGGAATTTTCTGAAAAAGACCCTCATTTTCAAGTGGTTAAAATAACTGACGAAAACTACAATCCTGAAATTGATAATATTAGAAATGTAGATTTCGAAGAAACTGACGGTGGGATTTTTGAATCAGAAAGGGGGGCTCTTTTATATTTAAAAGATTTGAAAAAAGATGACCCATTTGGAATTTATGTTCTTATTGATCATGATGGATATATTTTAGCATCTTCAACATCAACCAAAATAGGATCAATTTCAAGAATTAAAAAAAAGAGACCAAAAATATCTTTTCACAAATTAAAAATATGATTTTTAAAAAAATAAGATATTTATAAATAAATAATAAAATTAATTTTATGAAATTTTTTATAACGGAAGAAGAAAAGTCAGAAATACTTAAAATGTATTTTAAAAACTCAAATAAAAAATTAATTAATGAAAATGAACAAAATTCTCTGTCAGCAACTTTAAGTCAAGATAGAGTAATAACCTTTATAAATTTTGACCAATATTTCGAAATAAGAATAATATTAAATCATAATAATAATAAAAAAATATTTCAAGTCATAGATAATAAAGAAGGAAAAAATTATATAAAATCTAATGTTCTTCCAGAAGAAATAGAAACAGAAAAAAATAACGAAATTGAATTTGTGGCTCTACATAGAGACTTAGACAAAGACACGGTACATGGAACTTTAAACTGGAACAACCCCTTTTATAAGGAAATATTCAAAAATGAAGTTATAGTTGGTTCTGAAATTCAAACTAAGTTTAAAAGTCCTCCAAATTTGGATTTTACTGAAAATAGTATATGGCTTAGTAAAAATAACCCAAACACAAATATTAGATGGGAATATAAAAAAGAAAACGGAAAATATTATTATAAAAGAAATATGACAAAATCACCTTGGATTGAAACAGGAGGAGATGTAGAATTAGCAATTGCTTTTATATACTTTGAAGAACCTCCCGAAAAATATGTTTTAAAATGGCAAGAATCTCTAAATTTAGCAGTTACATATTGGAAAAATTGGTTAAATAATGAAGAAACAATTAGAAAACTTAAAGAAAATTGGAAAAATTATCCAAAAGAGATGAATAAATATGGATGTATTAGTAATAGTAGAGAAGTTTATAAAGGAGATAATATAAAAAATTTAGTGTTAAGTAAATATTATGAATTATTAAATAATTTTAATATTATTATTTATAGTAAATACACTCCACAATATAATAGTAAAAATGACATTGCTTATGTGATAAGAGAAAACTGTAAAACCAAACAAAAAACTATTTATTGTAATTGTGTATATACATACAAAAAAAATTTAGAACAAACCTTGATTCACGAAATTCAACATGCATTATATAATATAGCACCAATGAATCCTGACTCAAAAGTAAATCAAATATTCAAAAATAAAAATAATTTTTTAGATAACATTTTCAAAAACAAATCGGAAATTCAAAAAACAGTTGATGAATATGAAGAAGATAATATTGGCTTTTGGTATTATGCCGCAAAAGAAGAGGCTAAAAAAAAAGATACAGGTTATATTTGTCGTGAAACAGAAAAATTATCAAACATCCAATCGATTAGAAAATTATTTGGTGTTGGTCCTGGTCAGAAACTAACAAAACAAATGTTTGAGCCATATATAAGACGTGATAAAGATGATATTAATGTTTATTGGTATTTAGTATGTTGGGCACATAGACAATTTCCAGACTTAAATAAAATGATGGAAAAAATAAATGAGTTAGCTTTTGAGTATGAAAATTCAAAAGAAAATAATATAAATAATCTTGAAAAAGATTCTGAGTCTTAGAAAAATAGTAATTTACTATAATAAAAAAAATTAAATGTGATTGTGTTGAGTTTAGTTATTTTACAGGAAAATATAAAAATACCAAGATGTATGATGATGAAAGTGATGGGGTAATTACCAAAACTGAAAAAAAATTTGATACTTACCAACATAAAAAACTTAAAAAACAATAATTCTTCCTTTGTGTGGGGGGCCGGAAACCCCCTACGACTTCGTCGAAAATTTTTGACTTAAACCCTTCGGGGTTTTTTTGTTTTATATTATAACTTATTAAAATGGTTCATTAAAAAAAGAGGTCGAACACTATATTTATTTATATGAAAATTATTATTTCAGAATCGCAACTAAATCTGTTACTCTACTTGAAGAGTTTGGATTTAATACTTAAAGGTATAGAATTAAATAAAGAAAAATCTGAAAGAGGTTATAAACTATATTACATTGGGGATATTAGAATTTTTACTTATAGTGAAAGAAGTGAAGATGTTTATTTTTTTAAAAAGTATGTTGATGAATTAATAGATATGACCTCAGGCTTGGATGAAGAAAAGGCAAAAGAAGTTATTAAAATTTGGATTCAAAATAAATTTACGAAAGAATTTTTACATTGGCATCCAATTCGAGATGTATATTTTGTTAAACAAATGTCAAAAGATTAATATGAAAATTATTGTTACAGAAGATCAATATAAAAAAGTGGTTTTTAAATTATTAGATAATTTTTATGGACCAAACATTTCATATAAAAAAAAGGATAGTATAATTCATATAACATCAAATGATGGTGAGGATATTTTTATAGTTTATACTAAAGCGGGAAGAATGCCAGGTTGCAAAAAAGATATGTATGTTTCTACAGACATCTTAGATGAAATTGAAAGTTTTATATCAAAAGCTATCACAAGAAAAAAAATGTTTTCAAGAACC
>Ga0214923_10005133_pt1 | contig 15372 bp, 17 predicted proteins | sample LL1510_MetaG_FD_177993 | JGI IMG/M metagenome (GOLD analysis project Ga0214923, IMG submission 177993) | Freshwater microbial communities from Lake Lanier, Atlanta, Georgia, United States - LL-1510 | ecosystem: Environmental > Aquatic > Freshwater > Lake | place: USA: Georgia | collected...
TTGATATGGCAACCTAAATTTTACACAAAATGTATTAAAATCTTCTTGTAATTTTGGATAAGTAAATGCTATTATTATTGTAACTGTACATCGTTTATTCGTTCTTGCTGTATATGTTGGAATATTATATGCTGTTCTTATTTGTAATGGCGTATATCCACTAAATATGCTACTACTAATATCATTCTCTATAATTACATTATTTATTATATTTTTTGTAATTGCATATTTATTACAATTGTCTTTTAAACTATTTACTGTATTACATATATATTTAATATCTTTACATTTTTCATCTTTACATTTTTTATCTTTATATTTTTTATCTTTACATTTTTTATCTTTACATTTTTTATTTAACCTACATTTAATTAATAATAATAATATTATTAATGTAGTTATTTGTAATATTATTTTATCTTTCATATATACTTATATATTATTTTTTTATATTTATATTTATCACTCAATTATTATTTTCTATATCAATTATTATACTTTTTTGACGTCTTATATCTTCATTCATATCACGTCTTTTATTATGACCAATACTTGTTAATGATTCAATCACTGTTCCTCCATTTACTACTAAATTATCTGTTACATAATTCTCTAATTCTATATGATAATATACTATATATTGAGTTTTATTATCAATACTTGCATTTTTTATCATGTCTGGATATAACCACCTATTTTGATATTTTATTTTATGTTTTTTTGATAATTTTATTGTTTCTGATGGATAATTCTCTTCTATACTATCTTTTTCTATTATATACGGAAACATTCTATTTTCTAATATTTTTGTTATTCTCATTATTCTACTTTTCCTATTATCATCTGTTAATACATTATCTCCTTCTTTTAAATTTATTACTATTTTATATCCATCTGGTGTTAATATTCGGGTATCACTTGTAAAACAATGTATTTGACTGCCAACAGATCCAAAGCCTAATAAATCTATTGTATGATTTGATATACCTCCTAAATGTATAGTTTGACCTAATGAATATACAGTAGAATTATACGTTATTTTCTCTTGTGGCGTATTCGTATAGGACAGTCCATTGTAGGTTATTCCATCTATCGTTATATTAATAATATCATTATTATTCATTGGAAAATAATAATATGATGGTGTTATTCCTGTTCCTATATCTATAGTATTTGTCTGCGCTGAACTATATACAAAAAATATTATATCCTTTCCTGTATATGAAAAAGTTGGATCTATATTATTAAATATATTCTTAATTAAATCCCATGATATCGTAGCATTATTTGTCGTGTATAAAACATAATATTCTCTTATATATGTCTTAAATTTAACTGTTAAATTTGGATATACATTATATCTTATATTCGGTAATATCGGTATTAAATACGTATATAAATCTATATCATTTATTGAACTACTACCATTATTGAAATGTATTGTATCATATGAATTTAAACCAATCGTTTTATATGTTGGTGTATATATACCTAAATTACCTAATAAATAATTATTATTTAAATAATCTCGTGTTGCATCAAAATAACCACCTAAATATATTATGTTATAATTATTAAATAATGTTTTTACTGTAGGTATTCCTGCACTTAATATACCACTACTCAATGAAATCCATTTTGCTAATGCTATATCATAATACGCTATATTATTACATGTTCCATTATTTGTAAATGTTCCACCCGCATATATTATACCACCCAAATCTAAACATAAACTATACACATGACCTGGTTGATTTGAGTTATCTCTTATACCATTATCTAATAACGACCATGTGCTATTTGTGGTATTATATTTTACTATACTATGAGCATTTATTCCTCCTGCTTTTGTAAAATGACCTCCAATGTATGCATCATTACTTGAATCAAATATTATAACATTTACAATATCATTAGTTGCACCACTTGTTCCTGTTCCAACATTCGTCCATGCTCCACTTACATATTTTGCTATATTACTTATACCATTTGGTCTATTAAAATTTCCGCCTGCATATAGTATTCCATTATTATCAAATGATAAAGTTTTTACTATCGGAATATTACCACCTCCGTTATATGTTAATCCACTATTCATATTACTCCAAGTTGTTCCATCCCATTTTGCTACATTATTATAACCGTTTGTTCCATTCACTGTAGTAAATGTCCCACCAATGTATAAATGTTGCGCGTTGTCTAAATTCAACGTATATATTGATCCATTTGTATTTGCAAATAATGACCATGCTATTCCCGATGTTAAATTATATTTATATATTAAACCAATTGTTGCAGATTGTGTACATCCAATATATAAATTATTTGATGAATCTATTATCATCGTATTTATTATGATTGTTTCTAATATTGAATCATCTGTGCTAATATTATACCATATGCCATCTACATCATATCTTGCAATCGAATAAACTGTTAAAGGTGTATCTGTTGGTCCACCTACACTTTGAAAATCACCACCAATATATGTGTTATTATAAGAATCTTTAATTATACAATTAACACCTACCGTATTCGTGGTTGTTGAAAAAAAGTCCATAATATAATTTATACATATATATTATATTTGTAATTCTATCCACCAGTTTACATTTTTTATATTGATATACGAGTGCTTTTTTATCAAATAAATATATATTTAACATTACATATTACATATACATAAATATAATATATATACTAATATAATATATAATATATAATGTATAAAATATTAAGTATTTTTATAACATTAATTGTTACTAGTTCTAGTAATCCAATAACTAAATTTCAAGATTGGGTTGTAAAACATAAAATTGAATTTAAAAATGATAATATTATGAAACATATTTTTGAAAATTGGTTAATTAATGACAAATTTATTGAAGAAATTAATTCATTAAATTTAACATATACTTTAGGACATAATATTTATTCTGGTATGAATAGCGACGAATTTCGTAATTATATGAATTTTGAACAAAATAATTTATTATTAATAAATAATAAAAATAATTATTTAAGAACTAACGATTTTAATAATTATCAAAATAATTTTTATTTACCTCTTTCTGTTGATTGGAGAACTAAAAATGCTGTAACACCCGTTAAAGATCAAGGTCAATGTGGAAGTTGCTATTCTTTCTCTAATACTGGTGCTTTAGAAGGTATTTATGCTATTAATACTGGCAATTTACTTTCATTTTCAGAACAACAAATTGTAGACTGTAGCACTATACGTAATAAAGGACCGAATATGGGATGTAATGGAGGTCAAATAGGTTTAACAATGGATTGGATATCAACAAATGGTGGATTATGTTTAGAGAGTGATTATCCATATATATCAGGCGAGACTAAAACTGGTGAAACATGTAATAAATCATGTTTATTAGTTGATGATTCTAAAGTTGATTCTCACATTGATGTTAAACCAAATTCTGATGATGCAATGATGAAGGCTTTAGTTCAACAACCCATTAGTGTTGGAATTGAAGCCGATCAAAAAGCATTTCAATTATATTCAAGTGGAGTATTTACAGCAACATGCGGAACAAAAGTAGATCATGCAGTTTTATTAGTTGGATATGGAATAATGGACGGTAATAGTTATTATATATTGAAAAATTCATGGGGTGAATCTTGGGGTGATAAAGGTTATATGTATATTGGTAAAGATATTGATCCTAATACTAATAAAGCATATAACGATGGTAAAGGACAATGTGGTGTATTAACTTCTGGTGCTTATCCAGTTTTATAAAATTATTCAAAAATGTAAAAATAATATTTGTATTTTTTATATTTGTAAATTGTTTAATATTATAAAAATTCAAATAAAATCTGCATTTTTTGATTTCTTAGATATTTAATATATTCATATATTATATATCATGTTTTATTCACAATGTAATGAAGATAAAATTATATATGAAAAATATATAAAAGATATTCATATTGATAATCCAATTTACTTAGAAATGGGAGCAATGGATGGGTTATACACGTCAAATACATTATTTTTTGAAAAAGAATTAAATTGGACTGGAATACTAATTGAACCACATCCTATTAATTTTAGTAATTTACTTGTTAATAGACCAAATAATAAATTATTTAATTGTTTAGTGAGTAATAACAGCGATGAAATAGAATATATTTATTATGATATAATTAATTTATCTGGTATTTCTGGTGTTAAAAATACATTAACTAAAAATAATATTGATATATTTTATACAAAAAATAATCCATGGATTAGCAGTATGATTGATAATAATCAATATACTATTATGATGAAACCAAGAACATTAACTGATATTATACATGAAAGTAAAGTTTCAAAAATTGATTTCTTTTCATTAGATGTTGAAGGACATGAATTAAATGTAATCAAGTCGTTTGATTGGTCTATTCCTGTAAATATTTTTTTAATTGAAAATAATACAGATACTAATACAATCAATCAAATTATGATTAGTAAAGACTATAAAATTGTTGAAATAATTGGTCCAAATACATTATATATATTAAATTCATTTTATAATTTACATTATGCAAATAAATTATAAATTTACTGAAAAATAAAAAAATAATTCTTATCAAATATATAAATATTATACTATAAATTTTTTATAAACATTCTCATAATTATATAAAATTATATATCTTCATTTTTATCTTTAATTTTAATATATTATAATATGTATCATAATATATATATTAAATTATATTTTTGGTGTTTTCTCTTTTCCTCTTCAATTAATTGTAGTACATTTTGATTTAATTCTGTTATTATTTGAATTGTAAATGGTATATATGCATCTTGATTTAGTTTATAAATACATAAAATATGTTCGCTATCATTATATAACCATAATTTATTTGATAATATATTATAATTATAATATATTACTTCTGGTTCGCTACTTATATCATAATATAAAATATTATCTATTATTAATTCTTCTTTAAAATTAACTTTTATTGGATATGATCTCAATAAATTATTATTTTTTATCTTAAATTTAACTTCTATATTTAATTTATCATTATATATCGTTCCTTCTGTCTCGCCATTATCTATACCATAAATTATAATCTGATTCTTCGGATTACTATATGATATCGAACCATTAAATTGATATAGTGAATTATTTTTTTTTATTAATAATGATATTATTAATATTATTATTTTATAATACATCTTTATTATATATTATAATTCATAAATATTCTTAAAATCAATTTTTATTATTTAACAATCACTTTTATATCCTATTATTGCACATGCTATTCTTTTACCAGAATTACCCGTTGTTTTACTTAATGGATGTGCAGTTTTACCACAATCATCTGCATCTTCATGTATTATCAATCCTCTACCAATTATATTTGCTTCTGATCCTCTTAATTTTATTATATCATCTATAAATTCATTGTTTACATTACCATTCTCATCTGATATTATATTACCTAAATCACCCACATGTCTATTTTTATCATGTCTATCACCATGTGTTTTGTTATATGGATTAAAGTGTGCACACATTGATTCACACCCTTTTGATAAATCACCACTCTCGTGAACATGAAATCCATGTTTACTATTTGGAATGAAACCTGTTAAATTAATTGTTATTTTCACTTTAATAACATCTTTTTCTATAATTTCTTCAAATAATACTTTTCCTTTAATATTATTCATACTTCCATCAAAATATCCTATCGCTTTAATACTCTTTGGTTTTGGATTTGAATCTATAATTTCTCCACCTATTTGTTTTTTTAACTCTATATACTTAAATTTATATTTATTATATTTACTATAATAATTACTTTCCATTATTATAATTTTATTAAATATAATTATTTTTAAGATTTAAAAAAATTGATTTATTTTATAAATAAAAATATATAAAATGAATATCAATTTTTGTCTTAAATTGCCTAATTTAGTACAACATATAATATTAGAATTTCTGGATTATAAATTAAGATCTGGTAAATATATTAAACAGTTACCAAAAGATTTACCTATTTATGAACTAATATTAAATAGACAAAAAGTAAAAGAAATATATTATTCTTATGAAGATTGGTATAATAATGAAAATATTTATTACATAGAAGATGAAAATGGAATATTTTATTACTTTGACCAATATGGAAATGAAACATATTTCATGATATCTATAATAATTGAATATATCAAACGTAAAAATTGGATTGAAAATACACTTGAAATTAAATACTCATATCATGATAGAAATATATTTAAAATTGAATGTCATAAATATGATTATGATTTTGATGGATCTAAACATGAGGTAGAATAAAAAGGCTTGTATAAAGTCATTAAAATATTATTTTTATAATATAAGATAATTATATGTCAATTCATTTTTAAGTAAATTATTTTGTAATTTAGTATATTTATATTTTAAGTATTTTTGTTTATATTAAATTTCAAGAATTTTAATATAAATTATATTTAAAAAACGAAATGGTAAATTTTTTTTATTTAGATAAAGATCCAAAAAAATGTGCACAATATTATTGTAATAAACATGTATTAAAAATTCCAATTGAAATTGCACAAATATTATCAAAAATTCATCATGAAATAAAGTCTGGAATAGATTGTAATAGAATTTATGGAAATTCTGCAGTAGTTAAAAATACATTAGGTCCTTATTGTTGGATTCACGATTCTTATGATAATTATATATGGACAGCTCAATTAGGTTTGGAATTAATTAATGAATATAAGTTACGATATAATAAAAATAATCATAAAACAGAAGTAATATTAAAACATTTAGCAGAAAATCCACCTAAACTACCTAAAATAGGAATAACTAAATTTATAGGAACAAACAAGTATGATATGTTTCAATTTATATCTAAAGATCCAATTATATGTGCAAGATATAATTATGCAGAAATGAAATGTAATAATGATAAATGGAATGTTCATGGACCACCAGAATGGTTTGAACAACTACGTAAACATATCTTATTTCATAAAAAAAATTAATTCATGAAATTGATAAACAAGTTAGAGAAGTTTTACCATCTTTAGTTGGTAAAGGAGATACGGTTCATAGATTTCATAGTTTTTTGAGAGTTTCATATGATCATCTATTTCAAGGAAAATGGGATGTTAAGGCAAAGTTAATGAATAAATATGATAAAGATAAACCATTAATTCATCAATTAACTTATCCACAATTATATTATGTATATGAAATAACAAAATCACTCGAAAATAAGAAGACATTATTCAAATTAAATATTGAATCATTAAAATATCGAAATAAGTTAAAATTTCCACAAAATAATATAAATTATAGAGATAATCCTAATTATTATATAAATAATTATAAAATAAAAGATATATTTGAAATACAACCTTATAGTAATGAAATAAATAAAGTTATAGATAATAGTTCAAAAATACATGATTTATATGTAAAATATATAAAAAATAATGATTTAATTGGTGTAGATGTTATTTATAAATATTGCCAAGTTAAAAAATTTAACAAACTATTGCAAATAATATCAAGTGACGAAAATTATATAAAATGGATTAATACTTTTAATTGGAAAATAGCTAATCCATATCAACCTAAGAATTATTTATTACTTTAATTTTTTTTAAGTTTAAGTGATTGATTTTCTAAATTATTATTTATTTTAGTTTGATTTTCTACTTGTAACCTTACATGTTTACTACTATAAATACCCTTTTTATTTTTATCTTTTCTTCCTTTTGTTCCTTTATCTCCCTTAATTTTTATCTTATCATTATCCATTTATTATTTAATAGTATTATAAAATTATATTACATTATTTTTTTTATTTATCAATTTTTAATTTATTTATTTTTAATATTTTTAATTTATCAATTTATAAAAATTGATAAATTAAAAATATGAAAATAAAATAAAAAAATATTTTTAAGATAATAAATAATAATTATATATAAAAATGAATACAACTAAATTAAAATCGTATATTAATAAATATGGTAATATATCACATATTATTATTATCAATATAAATGAAAATATTGACGAATATCAAAAAAATATTATTCTAGAAACAATTTATGATGTTATAAATGATAAAAATATAATTAAAAATTTAGGAAACAATTATATTGAAATTAATTGGAGAGTATCAAATATAACAGATTTATTTCATTATTATACTGATGTTCAGGGAATGTATTCAGATAAATGTGTTTATAAATGCATGAAATTACTTTGGAATGATATTGAAGAAATTATAGGAACTGATAAATGTAGTTTTCTGATTGTTAAACCTTTAACTAAAGAAATTTGTGTTTTAAGTGAAGATATTACTATATAAATAAAAATATATGAATAAAAATATATAAATAAAAATATATAAATAAAAAATATAAACTTGACATATTTTTATATACAAAATTTTTAATACTCTAGTATAAAGAATTTTACTTAAAAAGACACATTTATATCATTAATTCTTAATTGTATATTATTCATTAAATATTGAATTATTAATTTTTTTTGTTTTATATTTATCACTTTATAATATTTATCATATGATGATTTTATTTCATCAAATATACTAGACATCATAATTGCATCATTTATAATTTTACCAATTTCTTCGCATATTTTTTCATATTCCGGATTTTCATCTATTTTTTTATTAAGTTCATCATCTGTCATATTTAAAAAATTTATTATTTCATCTGCTTTTTCTTCAATTTTATCTGTTAATTTATCATGTTTTAAATTATATTGTAATATTACTTTATAAATAACTTGTAAATATTCTGTATCTAATGTTAATATAGATTTTTTTTTAATAATATTTGTTGTTAATGCTACTTTTGATATTTGTTTCTCAAACGATTTAAGTTCTCTTGTTGCATTTAAAAATGCTACAGAATATTCCATTAAGTTTTCATTACTAAAAAATTTTTCATTAAATAAGTTAATCTTATCGATTAATTCATTTATCATTTCTTCACTCATTTCTTCATTCATTTCTTCATCAGTTATTTGATACATTTTTAGTTATTTAGAAAGTTTTTGTATTAGTATAATATTGGAATATATTAGTAAATGTATATAACCAATAAATAATTCAATTTTTTATTATAATAATTATTAATTATTAATTATTAATTTTTAATTTTTAATTTTTTTAGATAAAAAGATATTTGTAGTATTTGCTGTTAGTGATATAATATATCCAGTTATTATTAATATTTTTGTAATCATTTTTTCAAAAAATATAACATTTGTTTTTTCTATATTTTTATTTATCCATTCAATTGGAATATTTTTATTTACATTAAGAATATCTTTATTATGACTATCATTTGATGATAATTGTTTAATAAATTTCTCCATTTCTATAACACCACGTAATATTAATAATTCGGGACATTTATCATTTGTATTAAATATATAATTATGTGTATATTCTACATTATTTGTATGAAATATTAATTGAGGTATATCATTATTTTTTAATATTGGCAAATTATTTGTAAATGCACCATCATAATATATATTATCATTAATTTTTACACCTAATATATTTTTATTTGTAAAATATGGTATACAACTTGTTGCATGTATTATGCCTAATAAATCTTTTTTACTCTTAAATTTACTTATAATCTCTTGTTTCATTCCAGTTAGTGTTAATTTAGATACTAATATTTTTACTCGTCCATTGCATAATTCATGCACATTATCTGGTAGTAATTCGTCACATACTTTCAATGTTATTTTGTTTAAATCATATTTATTGTTATTCCTCGCAAATTCATATATGTTTCGCATCTTGTGTATTGATATTCCTGATAATAAAAATACTGCGGCTAATGCACCTATACTAACACAAATAAAATTTCTTATTTTTATTTGTTTATTATTTATCATTTTTCTTAATATGATTATAGCACCAAACAAATAATATCCTTTTAAACCACCACCCATAAATACACAATCAAATTTCTTTTTTGGAAATTTTAATTCACTTACATCAATGTCTTCTATATTATCTAATATTTTTGTTGTTATATCATCGAATGATTTTTTTAATATCTCTTCATTATTATAATATTCATCAGTTGTTATATTATTTACTATATTTTTGGATTTAAAATTTAATAATTTATTATTTTTTAATAAATTAAATTTTTTTATAAGTTCATCTTTTAAATTATTAATTTTCATTAAAAATATAATTATATATATATATAATATAATATATATATGGATAATTATTATTATCAATATGGTGGATCTCCACTATGGTATAATCAATTTGATAATGAAATGAAATTTATTTATAATACTGTTAAACAATATACTGGTAATTTAACTCTAACCGGTTCTGCAGCTATTGCATACATGTTAAAATATTTAAATATGAATACTGAATTAAATACAATGACTAAACCAAATGATCTTGATTTACTATATGTTGATGTTCGCATTGATCATCCTAATATTCCAAATTTTACTAAATCAACCCATAGTCCTGTTAAATCAATTACTTATACAAGACAAACTATTAATGATCCAAATTCGATTAATTCATTTGATTTAATGTTTATTCCTAAAGATGATAGTATTTATAATGTTTCATTAAATGGAATTTCTGTTTTACATCCTAAAAAATTATTAAATGGTTATAAACTTGATCTTCATGATGATATCGATGCACGTAGAAATAATGATGAAGATAAAAAAAAAATTGATTTATTAGAAAAAATTTTATTAAAAATTAATAATGATGCAACTTTATCACAACAATTTGAATGTAAAAAATTTAATCCAAATGATATTTATTCTTCTGAACCTTCTGTTCTTTCTGATTCTTCTGATTCTTTATCAACTAACTTATTTTCTACACCTAAAAAACAAAAAACAAATGAATTTACAACCCCAACTGGCGGTTTTAATCAAGATTTTTATAAACATAAATACTTAAAATATAAAAAAAAATATTTAGATATGAAAAAAAATATTTAGATATGAAAAATAATTTAATAATTTACTATTTAATTTTAATTTAATTTATTATAAAAAATATTTTATGATATATTATCTAATTATTTATATTAATGATTTCTCGCTAGTTCTACACTTAATATACAATAATTTAATTTTTGACCATTTGTTGCTTGAATTGCTTTATTCGCACTTTCAACAGATGTAAATCTTATAAATGCTATCGTGTTTTCATGATAGGTTTTTATTATTATGCCTCTTTCTTCTATTCTTCCATAAAATTCATATATCTCTAGTAATTCCCTTGGATGAATATCATTTGGTAAATTACTTATTTTAATTGTAGATGATATAATTTGTGGAACATATATATTCGATTCTTTTTTCTCAAAATCTATTTGTTTTTCTAAAATACTTTTATTGTATTCTGGCATACCAACTACTACTCGTTTAATTGGTTCTACTGTAATTGATTTATTTATCTTAACATTTAAATATTCTATTCTATTTATTTCATCTGTTAAACTTTTTGATTTATTATTAATATCTTGTGTATCTATATTTAGTATGTTTTTATTATTATCAATAATATTATTATCAGTTTTATTAATATTATTATCAGTTTTATTAATATTATTCATATCATCTTCATTTATATCATTCATTAAATATATTTTTAACATACCATCTTGACTTGCTGATAAAAAATTTTTATTATTTGGTGATTTATCTAGAAAACGAACTGGTCCGAAATGACTTAATATATGACTTATTAATTTTTGATCTGATGCTCTATAAAATTTTATATTTAAATCATTATCTCCAGTTTTTGCAACCATCATTGCTTCTATTCCACCTGCTAATATTACTTTTCTATCATTATAATTATAAATTGCATAATTTATTGGAACTGTTGATACATATGTTTTTAAGATTTCAAATGTATTAATATTTACTTGCTTTGATGTCTTATCTAATGAACTTGTCAAAAATTTACTATTACTCTTGTCAAATACTATTGACTTTATTGTATTTGTATGTAATAATAACTCTCTTCTATAATCATCATCTTCTATATCTTTTATTATTATCATACCATTTTCACAACCAATTATTAATTTTTTATTATATCCATTCTGATTTGTTTCATTCTGATTTGTTTCATTCTGATTTGTTTCATTCTGATTTGTTTCATTCTGATTTGTTTCATTTATATTTATTTGATTTGGTAACCATGTTACAATTGATGGTTTACTTATTTCATTCCATTCAATACTTTTAATTAATCCATCTGGATAATTAACATTATTGATTTCATCTAAATCATAAATATTTATATATGATTTAAATCGTTTACTTATAGAATCGCAATAAATTACTATTAAATTTTTATTTGTATTTTTTTGAATTGTAATACATTTTGGTATATTTTTAATATTTATTTGTTTTAGTTTCTCACCACTATTCGTATCCCATATTATTACATTCATGTCTCCTGAACATGATATTAATTTACTATCATCTGCTGATATATCTAAACTCCATATTACTCCTTTATGACCATCAAATGTATTTTTGATTGTATAATTTTCTGTTTCGATTGCTGTTATTCTTTTACTATCTTTATCGCCTACATATATAATATCTCCTTTATTATTATATTTTGCGATTGTCATAAAACCACATCCTCTGAATTTTTTTGTATTAACTTCAATTATATTGCTCATTCTGTCTATATAATTTATTATAATTTTATATTTAAATAGAATGTCTTTAATTCTAAATTTTATTATTATTATTATAATTCAATTTTTATAAAAAAAACAATTTTTATAAGAATTATTATTTTATGAAAAAAATGGTTGTTAGTTAATATTATTAATAATATTAGATAATATTTTTGATATATTTTCTATTTTTTTATTTTCATTATTTGAAACAAATTTATAACTATATAGATCATCATATTGAATAAAATATTCTTTGTATTCATCATGTGTATTAATATTAATTGAATTATTTTCAATATTAATTTTTAATTTTTCATTTATATTTAATTTTATAATATTATTATTAAAATATTTTGATTCTATTTTTTTTGAATTACTTATTAAATATGATTTAAATATTATTATAAAATAATACATTATTCTTTTCTGTGATTCTGTAAAATGAGTTAATACCACATCTGGACTATAATCCATAAAACAACAAAAATTACATACTTCATTATTTATTATTTGATAATTATTAGTTTCTATCGGATTTTCAATTGTCGGATTTTTTTGATATGGTATATCATTGTATAATTGATGTTTAGGTTTCTTTTCATTTATTTTATTTAATATTATTTTTATATCATCTTTATCTATCTTGAATTTTGATTTTATATCATTATTTATGTTTGTATAATTAGTATTATTAATATCATTTATAAACTCTCTTTCATATATTATTTTTCCTAATAATATTTTATATACATCTTTACTTTCTTGATTATTATAAAATGTATGTTTTAATCCAAATATATGTCCTACTTCATGTATTAATGTTCTACATTCATTAAAATTATTTTTTGATAAATCTGGATGTATTGTTGTATAATCTAAAAATACCATCATCAAATTTGGAATTTTTGATAAATATTTCATCCATGGAAATATTGATACGCCTAATGTTGAACACGTGAATTTTACTATATTTATATTTAAATTTAATTTATTCTCTTCACGAATTTTAAATCCACATTTGTTAAAATAATTTACTAATTTCTCAGTATTATTATCCTCAAATTTAACTTCAAAATTCATATTGTAATATTCTATCGTTTCTAAATAAAATCTTATTTTGGTATCTGTCTTTTTATTTATATAATTATGAATCACTTCTGCATATTTACTTGCTACTTTATTATATTTATCTTGTAATTGTTTTTTAAAGTATTCTTTATTATAATATTCATTTTGATATTTTGAATTAATATTTCCAGAAAATCCATCATTTAATGTTTTTATTATATATTTCGCATATTTTATAAAATCTATCTTATACTTATCTTTCGTTAAACATATATTTATTGATACTGGAACTATTATCAAATTATTACTATAATCAAAATTCATTATAGATATACTCTTCTTATTATGCATCTTCTCAAATATATGTTTGTTCTTTTTTATTAATTTATTATATTTATCATCATTACAATTATGATTCATCTATTAATAATAATATTAGAATTGAAAATAATATTATTTTCAATACTCATTTTATTTTATTTTATTTTATTTTATTTTATTTTATTTTTATTATAAATTTTGATTTATAAGAAGAATATCATTTATCATATCTAAGAAGATAATATTTTTAATATGATAAAAATGCTTATTATTATTATTAAAATTAACATCAGAGTATAATTCATTATATTTAGAACACAATTCATTATACTCAATAATAAATTTTTTTTTATATTTTAAAAAAATATTAAAAATGATATTATTTTTTAATTTTTTATTTATTAAATTTAATATATCATTCGGATTATAAATCAAAAAATAATCACAAGCTAATATTTTTGCGATTGAACTTATTATTTGTTTATTTACACTAGAATCATTTTTAAGTAATAATTTTTTTAAATAATAAAGCAATAAATTTTTTTCAGATAATTTTTCAATTAATAAATTAAATTTAGTATTTAATAATTGAGTATTAATTAATTTATTATAATTTGTTTTATTCAATAAATCTAATAAATTTGGTATTATTGATATTATCTGTATTAATAATATTATTATTTCTAAAAAATTTTGTTTATTTATATTTTTTGTGTTTTTTAAATTATTTATTAATTCAAATATTATATCTATATATATTATTATATCTCCATCTAGTTTCTTTTTTTTCTTTAATATATATAATTTTACTATATTTTCATTTAATATTTCATCAAATATATCATATATTATATCATATTGTTTTGTTATTTCGTCTATAATAAATATTTCATAATTATTATATTCTATATCATATAGTAAATTTATTATTTTATTATTCTCCATTTAATAATATTCACTTATAAATATATTATTTATTTTTATCACAAAAATAATCTATTATCTCTTTTAATGTTTTATTTTCTTCTTCTGTAATTTTTATTTCTTTATATTCTCCTAGTTTTTTTCTTAATTTATTTTTCTTTTTTTCTCTATTTATTTCGATATTCATTAATTCTGTCTGGAATAATCCTATAAATTCTGGATTTATTTCTATTTTTTCTTTTTTAAACATTTTTCTAATATATTATTATTATATTTTAATTATATAATTTTATATA
>Ga0214923_10005134_pt1 | contig 15369 bp, 19 predicted proteins | sample LL1510_MetaG_FD_177993 | JGI IMG/M metagenome (GOLD analysis project Ga0214923, IMG submission 177993) | Freshwater microbial communities from Lake Lanier, Atlanta, Georgia, United States - LL-1510 | ecosystem: Environmental > Aquatic > Freshwater > Lake | place: USA: Georgia | collected...
TGAACAAAATAAAGAATTACAAAATAAATTATTAGAACAAAACAAATTACATAAGGAAGAAATATTAGAATTAGCAAAAAATCAATCTATAGTAAATAATAATAACAATACAACAAATAATACAAATCAACAATTCAACCTACAATTTTTCTTAAATGAAACGTGTAAAGATGCCATGAATATAGTAGATTTTATCAATTCATTACAACTAACAACAGATGATTTTGAAACCACTGGTAAATTAGGATTCGTAGAAGGTATTTCTCGGATATTCATAAAAGAACTCAAAAAATTAAACACAGAAAAACTCCCTATTCATTGTACGGATTTAAAACGCGAAACAGTATATATAAAAGACAATGACAAATGGGAAAAAGAGAACAATGAAAAGCAGAAATTGAAATGGACAATAGACAAAATAGCAGAATTGAATTTGGTACAACATCATAACTGGCAAGAAAAATACCCTGTATGTATAGAGAACAATACAAAGGAAAATGAATATTTTTTCAAATTGGCGGCAGTAGCGCTGGGAGGTCGTGGTGAAGATGAAAAAGATAAATACCGAGATAAAATAATGAGAAATGTTCTCAAAGAAGTCGTTTTGGATAAGAAAAACGTCGTTGTAAAATGATTTTTATTTTTGCTTTTGCTTTTATAAAACAAAAACAAAACCCCTTAAAAAAGTCGTACAAAACTAGTAGTTAGGTTTTCAAAAATGGACATTTTTAAAATGTCCAATTTTGAAAAACTGGAGGAAAATGTTTGCAAAAAGTCTATTTTACTCGGAGATGCTTTAAATACGAATTTTTTAATTAAAAAATTGTTAGCATAAAATTTTATTATTTTTCGGAATATACTATGGGATTTTTTTGGTTGCTAATTTATAGGGATTTTATCAACCTTAACTATTTTTTATCCTTTACTTATAAATGAAAAATATTCATAATTGTAAAAATTGTAACTATTATATGAGCAACATTAAAGAATTTAATAAATATCTAAAAACTAAAAAACATTAATAAAAGTTGATAATTCGTCAACTGAAAAATCCCCAGACGACAATATAAGGTATGAATGTAAAAAATGTAATAAAAGCGAATTAGAAGCAACTTTTAATTTCCAAAAAAATGTTGAATGGAAAACGAAAAGTTGTTAAAAACGCAAACAAATTTTGTTGTAAAATTGTTACTTATATGCGAGTAATAGATATAACTATATTAAAATTTATTAACACTGAAACGTATTTTTTGTAACTAAAAAACAACTTTGGAAATGAGTGGAAAACAGAAAATGTTTCTAAAATCGCAAATTATAATATAGTAATAACACTAATTATGATAAGAATGTAACAACAGAAAACACAAAAAAATCATTCAAAAATTTCGTGGGAATTTTTATTTGGACAAAATAATTTCCAAATGGAAATATAAAAAACCCCAAAAAATTCCCATTTTTAATATTTAAAAATATAATAACAATTAGGTAACAAATTATTTTTAAAAAAAAATAATTCAACACAGAATTTTAAAAAATCCCAAAATTTTGGTTTTTTGGAAATTATGGAAATATAAAAAACCCCAAAAAATTCCCATTGTTCTCAAATAGTTTTAGTAATATCCACTTTCCCGTCAAAATAGAAAAAATAAAATGGTTTAATACTCTATAATGACTATACCAAAAACCATAGTTCAAACTTCCAAAGAAAAATTACCAGAATATGTTGTAGAAATGATAAAAAAAAGAGCACCAAATTGGGAATATAAACATTTTACAGACAAAGAAATCCTTCAATACTTTATTAATAACCCAATATCAGAGTTCCCTTTAATAATAAACAAATTTTGGAGTTTAAAATCAGGAGAACATAAAGCGGATTTATTTAGATATTATTTTTTATATAATGAAGGCGGCGTTTATATAGATAGTGATGCTATGATTGAAGACAATATAGAAAACATCACAAAAGAATATCAATTCTTTTCAGTAAATTCATATTTAAAAGGAACAGTATTCCAAGGGTTTATTGGTTGTGTTCCAAAAAATAAAATTATGTATGAAGCATTAAAAGATATATATGAAATAAACAACGATGAATTAATGAAAAATTACTATATTATTACAGCAAATATGTTTAAAATTGTTTATACAAATTTTTATGATTTTGATTTCAAATTATATTATGAACAAGAAAGCGACCATGAAAAAGCAGTAACAGTCAATGATGAAGGTGTAGTTATTTTAACTCATTATTGGAAGGATAAAGCTATTCCAGAAATAATAGATTTGTAATTACAATTATAACATTTGTAAACAATATAATATTATATTAAATTATTATATAATAAAAATTGAAAAATCAATAATAATCCCATATATTCCTGATAATATCTATATTTCAAAAGAGGAATATGACAAATTAAAGAAAAAAGAACAATTATTAGAAAACATATTACCATATAATTTTTCTAATCATTTTATAAATAATAAAAATAAATTTATAAAATATAAAAATGTATGTGTTTTATTTACTGATATTGTAAGTTACAGCAAAATAGCGAGAACATATATGGATATCGTTGTTTTTATGATATTGAAAGATATGTATACCAGATTTGATAAATTGATACAAAATTATTCTTCTTTACAAAAAATAGAAACGATAGGTGATAGTTATATGGTCGTAGGAGATTTGAATAATCAATATGATTCACAAATAATCATAAAAGAAATATTAGAATTCGCAGAAAAATTAATAGTTGAAACCAAGAAAATAGTAGCACCGTCTTATAAATTAGAATTGAGAATAGGCATTCATATTGGTTCAGTTCAAATAGGAATATTAGGTATAGATAAACCAAGATTATGTGTCATTGGTAATACTGTAAATGTTTCAGCAAGATTACAAACAAGTACTCTTCCAGATACTATACAAATAAGTGAAAAATTATATTTAAATATAGAAGACAATGATATCAAAGAAAAATATATAAAAAAGAATGATGTAGAATTAAAAAACATTTGTAAAATGAATACTTATGTTAGAAATAATATTATTGAAGATGAAAAATAATAAAAATATAATTATATTATACAATCAAGATGGAATTACTAAAAAATACATTATATATTAATTTAGACCATCGCAAAGATAGATTAGAACATGTTACAAAAGAATTAGCAAAAATAGGTATTCAAGGAGAAAGGTTCAATGCTATAAAAACAAAAGTAGGCGCAATTGGTTGTACAATGAGCCACATAAAATGTTTAGAATTAGCGAAAGAACGAAATTACGAATATGTATTTATTTGTGAAGATGATATTACCTTTTTGAATCCAAATACTTTATTAACAAGTTTACAACAATTTTACGATAATAAAGAGATAGAATGGCATGTTTTATTAATTGGTGGAAACAATGTTCCTCCATACGAAAAAACGACCGAATATTGTATTCGTGTATCCAATTGTCAAACTACTACAGGTTATATTGTAAAACATTGTTATTATGATGTTTTGATAAAAAATTTTCGCGAAAGCGTCCAAGGGTTATTAAAAAATCCAAATAATAAACAACAATACGCATTGGATATGTATTGGAAACAATTACAACGTGTAGATAGATGGTATATGATTTTTCCATTTACAGTAGTTCAATGTGAAAGTTACAGCGATATTGAAGAAAAAATAGTAGATTATAGGGGATTAATGCTTGATGCGGATAAACCTTGGTTGTTTATGCGAAGATAAAAAATTGAAATTCTTTTTCTTGTTTTATTTATGACAAAACAAGAAAACAATAACAACATACAATGTCAAACCTCCTTATGAAAATAGATAATTTAGTGGAAGGGCAAATTGTAAAACGCCCGTCAAAAGTAATAAAATCACCCTATGTAGCCGATGTATTATTTGAAGAAAACGAAATATTGGCTCATAGTGCGTCATTGGGTTGTTGTGGGTTGGCTGAAGTAGGTGCTACTATATTAATGACAAAACAAGAAGAAAAACAACAAAGTAAAAACAAAAAAACAGATAAAAACATTGATGAAACCAACGAAAAACAAAAGAAAAAATGTGAATATAGAATTTATTTATCAGTAAAAACAGAAAAAAATCAAGAACAAATTATAGGAATTTATCCAAAATTGGCTGAACAATTAGTAGAAAACGCATTGAAAAACAATTATTTATCAAAATTGAAAAACATACAAGAATATAGACGGGAAACAGCAATATTTATTGATGGAGTAGTAGATTCGCGATTTGATTTTTCAGGTATAGATGAACAAGGAAAACGTTTTATTATGGAAATAAAAAATGTTCCATTAGCAGACTATGAAGATATCACATCAAAAGAACGAAAAAACAAAAATTATGATAATTATGATGTAAATTCAAAAATTGGTTATTTTCCAGATGGATACCGAAAAAAACAATCTGAAACCATTAGTCCAAGAGCATTGAAACATATAAAAGAATTAACGGCACTAAAAAATATGTATGAAAATACAAGATGTTTAATGTGTTATGTAATTCAACGAACTGATGTAGCCAGTTTTCAACCATCAGTTATAGACCCACAATACAGAGAAGCATTTTATGAAGCAAGACGAAATGGTGTAGAAATCATTGTTTTAGTAGTTGGTTGGAATAGAAACGGCGAAGCATTTTTAATAAGAGATGATTTACCGATAAATTATTAACCATAAATACTAATTACCCAATCTTAAAAAATTAGACAAAACTGTCTTATTTTTTTCAGCATATTCCATTGATTTCAAATTAGCAGAATGTTCTTTTTGCATAATTTTTTCACGATATTGTTTATCTTTCATTGCTAAATAATATTCAGCTTCTTGTTTCTCTAAGGGTGTCAATGGTTGTTTACCTCGTTCTCTAACAAAATGGTCAACACTTGAATATTGAGGAATATTATGGATATCTTTTTCACTAACAGCAAAAACAGTTTGGTCTTTATGGACTTTTCGTAAATCATCAAATTTTAATTTACTAAAAGGGTCACTGCTAACATATTGTTCAGCATCATCGTCTTCATCATCATGTCCATCATATAATCGTGTTCCTACACCACCAGAAACATACAATTCACGAACACCATTGTAACGGATAATTTCAGAATTTTTCTGTTTGATATTATCCAAAATTTGACCCATATTATTAACAGAAACATTCTTTTCAATATTATAAATGGGGTCTTCTTTTGAGAACCATTCATTAATATTTTGTTTCGGTTTTTCAGCCATATTTGTTTCAAATAATTGATTAAATTTCTCGTTAAATTCGTCGTGTTTCATTTTATTAATAACAGAGTTCACTTGTTTGTAAGTGGATTTATTGAAATCATTGACTAAAGGATTGTATTTAGTGGTTTCTTCTGTGATTTCTTGGTTTTGTTTATTATTATTTTTATAAAATTGTATTATTATATCAAATGCTTTTTTATAAAAAAGGAAATATTCAGCAGATAGTTTGGATTTATCAGGATGTAACATAAGAACCTTCTTTTTAGCACGTTTTAAATCCTCTATGGAAATATCATAGTTTAATTCAAATAATCCTAATATTTCTTGTAAATTATACATATGAATATTTAGATTATGTGTTTGTTGATTTAGATTTTGATTTTGATTATTCATAAAAGATTATTTGTAAATCTAAAAGAAAATATTTTTTTATTTTAACCTTTTTAGTATAATTTTTTTTATATACATATAATATAGTATACTATGCCAGGAAGAAAAACACAAAAGAAGAGAGTTCAGCGTAAATCAAAAAAATGCCCAATGAACAAGCATCGCAATCGCAGCACAAAAAAATGCCGTTGTGTAAAAATATGTAGAAAATAAAGAAAATATATATACAAGTAAAAAAATATAAATATATTGTTATAAATAATAGTATATAACAATATGTCTCAATTACCAATATTGACTGAAATAGAAAATAGAAACCATTTTGCTGAATTATTAAAACAAAACCCTGGATTATTTATTATTAAATTCGGTGCTGATTGGTGCGGGCCTTGTAAGAAAATAGAAGGATTAGTTCATGAATGGTTCAATAAAACAAATGATAAAGTACAATGTGCGGTCATTGATGTAGATGAAAGTTTTGATATTTATGCCTTTTTAAAATCAAAAAAAATGGTTAATGGTATTCCTGCTATATTATGTTATTATAAGGACAACCACAATTATGTTCCAGATGATATAGTAATTGGTGCTGATGTTCCACAAATAAATGCTTTTTTTACTAGGAATTTATCTAAAGTTATGTAATTTTATGACATTCTTGATTGATTTACTTTATTATTTTCCTTTGTAACATTTTGTTTTTTTATGTTTTTTCGCTTTTTTATCTATTTTTTTACCAGTTTTATTTTTTCCACCATAAAAAGGATTTGTTACTGGTTGTGGTTGCTGCTGTTGTGCTGATTGTCCTTGTTGTTGTCCATAAGGTTGTTGAAAACCAATGTTTTCATTTTGAGCTAATCCTTGGTCTGAATTCATATTTGTATTAAACATATCATAATTTTGTGGTTGATCAACTGGTTGAGCAATTGGTTGAGAAACAGGTTCAGGAGGAGCTTGATATTCATTTTGAGCTAATCCTTGGTCAGAATTCATATTTGTATTAAACATATCATAACTTTGTGGTTGAGCAACTGGTTGAGAAACAGGTTCAGGTGGTACTTGATATTCGTTTTGTGCTAATCCTTGGTCAGAATTCATATTTGTATTAAAGATATCATAACTTTGTGATTGAGAAACAGGTTCAGATGGTGCTTGATTTTCGGTAGCAGAATTATCACTTGTTCCATTAAATGATGGTAAATAATCGGTGAAAGATGTTTCTTGACCTTGAGAACTGGTTTCACTTTCTGCTGGTTGATTATCTAAAACGGTAACAAATGCTAATACTAAAGATGCTACACCAATAAAAATATATGCGTTCATAGGTATATTTGGACTATTCATTTATAAATTATATAATATATATTATATTTACATTATATAATAAAAACTTTATTTATTTGGTGGCTTCGCATATCCAATAATAGCACAAGCAATTCGTTTACCTGAATGTCCAGTAGTTAAACTATCGTGTTGATTTCCTAAACCACAATCGTCTTCATCAGCGTGAATAATTAAACCACGACCTATAATATTTGCTTTTGTGCCACGTAATTTAATCATATCATCAATACGTTGATAATGAGCAATACCATTTTGATTGGCGATTAAATTTCCTAAATCACCCACATGTCGTTCTTTTGAACCAGGACAACCGTGATTTTTGCCATATGGATTAAAATGAGCACACATACTTTCACATTCTTCGCTCATATCTCCACATTCATGAATATGAAATCCATGTAGACCATTCTTTTTCAATCCTTCAATATGTATATCAATAATAACTGTATTATTGGATAGATTTTCAGTAAAATATACAATTCCTTTTATTTTTTTACTATCAAATACAGCAATCGCGAAAATAGGCGTTTTATTAGTCATTATAATATTATAATAATATAACAATATTATAAAAAACCGTTTATATTATTTATTTTTGTAAAATTACATATGTGAATATAATGATTGAACTAATGTTTGGGTAACTTTGTCATATTCTACAATAATTTCCATTTTTTCTTTATCACCCAAACTTTGAATATAAGTAATATTTTCTTGAGTCAATTTCAACATATTACGAATATCATGTATCATTTTACGAAATTGTTTGTTTTGTTCTATTGTGGCATTTGTATTATCAGTTTCATTATTTGACACATCCATTTTTTATACTATATTATATATTATATTAATACTTTTATATTATTTCTCATAATAAAAACTCATTATTCCAATCGTCAAATAATCCAGCAGCACTAATGTCTGGAGCTATAAAAGAATTATCACTATATCTATTATATTCTTCAATGAATTCTAATTTTTTATGTTCATTTGCGTTGCTTTGTAAATATTGTAACAAATTATTCAAGTAATATAATCGTTTAATACACGCTAGTGCTATATCATTATCTTCTTTTAGATTAAACCTTGTGTCGTAACCAGATTCGTTGAAGTAATATGGTTTAAATTTCAAAAATACATCATCTTCTTCAAACATATTCATAGGATAATTTTGTAATTCATTTGTATCATATAATTTATTTTTATTACTGTTGTTTCTATATTTCGTAACAAACCCTAATAATAAGAAAAACATTTTCATTATATTACTATATACATTATATATAGTAATATTTTTATTCCATTTTTTAATTATTTTTTTATATTGTATTTTTTTATTCACTGCTTCTTCGTAATCTTTCTTCAATTAATCGCGAATGCCAAGCCTCTTTCACTTCTTGTGAAATAGGTATATACATTACACGCTCAAATTGTTCCGGACTATCAAAGTAAAATGTATTATTATCAAACAAATCTGTGCCAACAATGCTTAAACGTGTTTTGAAAAAGAAATTTTCATCACGTGAACCAACCTTGAATTTAGACATACGACTACCAGTAACCGCATCACGAATTATACTACCAGGCGTTAAACTGGTGTCATATAATTCAACTGTATCGGGTTTTTGTTTACCATTTTTCTTTGTAATGATTTTATGATGTAATGTAATCTTATGATAATTTTTATCTAATGGTTTTAAATTATTTTTTTTATTTACAATGGTACCTGTTGAAGTACTGTCATCGTCATATTCATTATTATAAATTGTTTGTTTTTCATAAGTAGTAAACCCTATTTCATTTGGTTGGGTTGGGTCAAAATGGTCGTCATAATACATTTTAAAGTAAGACTTTATAGTGTTAAAAACTGTTATCAAGTATGATAGTAATACTAGCTTGTATACTATATAATGCTCTTATCTTTTATATTATTTACCAAAATATATTTTAGTAAAAATTATAAAAAAATATATTTACAAAATAACTTTTCAAAATAACTTAAATATATAAAGGATTATATATATAATTTACAAATGCCCATTACGGATTTCAAAAAAAAAGAATATGTTCAAAATAAATTATGTTCCAATGAAAAAAAAACAAAAGTTTCAAAGAAAAAGGAAACAAAACCAGAAAATACAAAAACAATCGATTTTTCAAAAACTGATTTATCCACTTTTAAAGATATGTTTACGCAATTTCAAGCAAATAAAATGCGACATTTCTTTATTGAAAAAAAATCATACGAATTCAATAATAAAAAATATTATTATTTGAGTAATGAAAATTTAAGTCGCGATTTTAGTTACACTTTAGGTAAAAATGAAAATGATAGACCTTTTGAAGTTCGTTTTTGTATTTTTAATATCAATGGAAAAAGCAAAGAACCATTTTTACAGTTTTTTTTACAAATAACTGAAAACCAAGACAAAAATGTTTTAGAATTTCCAGGGTTTTTATTACAAACATCTTCATTTGATAATACAGAAGAAGAACCAAGTAACATTTTTGAAAATGAATGTTTTAAAAGATTCAAATATTATACTGAAGATGTTAGTGATGATATTATTAATGGAGCCTACAGAGGTTATATTGAACATAATACTATAATATACGCATTTTTTGACAGCACATATTTCAATTTGAAACAAAATGATAAACAATTATGGTGTATTTTAGATGAATTTATCAATGAAAAGAAAGTATATGGAAATAATTTCACGGATGAAAATATCCCAAAAATGTTCCACGATAATGAATTTATTGCTTATATTACAGATGAAAATGGTGATAGAATAAATATACCTTGTTGTTTATATCTATGTAAATTAAATGAAGACGAATCTGATTATATGAATGTCTATGTTGATGACGCAGATAAAGGAATCGATAGTCATAGAATATTACATTATGTTTTTGGAAATAATTGTCTATTTTTTACAACTGACCCCATTGAAAAAGAAGATTTAAAACGCTTACGAATGATAAAGCGATATGCTACCTTTATTGATAAATCATTATATGTATTGAATATCAGTAAAGATATAGAATATATTAATTTTGACGAAGAAGAAGATGACGATGTCAGTTTTGATGGTGTGCCCCCAGAAGATATACCAAAAAGTCATTATAAATATAGTTGTATTTACTTCTTTGAAAATTTTAAACAATTGTGGTGTATCAAGGATTTCAAAAGATTTACCGAAATTACAACAAATTATGTTTTTCCACCATTTGAAAAAGTCAAAACGACAGAAACAAAAGAAACAACAGAAACAACAGAACTCATTGTTCCAAGTGAACCATCAAAAGAATAAAAAAGAATAAAAAATATTGTAGAATTTATTATATATGTTGTTATTATACAGCATATATAATGTCGTGTTTATTTAATAGTTTAAGTCATTTTATACCAGAAAATAGTTATAATATTCGGCAAAAGATATGCGACTATTTGGAAGAAAATAACCCGATTATAGAAGGTTTGGAAACCAAGTTTATATTGGATTTAGAAAATCCGAATTATATTCGTGATATGCGTAATACTAGCACATGGGGTGGAGCAATAGAAATACAAGCAGCATCTTCTATATGGAGTTTACGAATAATAGTGAAAAATTACAGAAATCATGGCGGAAAAGATATAGAATTTATACCATTGAACCAACATTATGAAAAAACCATCCAAGTATATTGGACGGGTGGGCATTACGAACCTATCCGCGAATAAAGATATATATTTATTTTAATAATTATGAAATTCTTTTAATAACTCCATATTATGTTCTAAATGAATAGATATAATTTTATTACTATCATTTGAATACTTTGTTAATAATTCTTTAGCATTGTATTGATAAAACCCAGGACAATGAACTCGCTTAATTCTCTTATCTGATTTTTCATATAAAAAATGTAACCATACATCATGATTAATGATTGGTACTCTTATAGTAATTATTAATTTCAAAAATATTTCAATACATTTTTTTGTAAATACTATTCCCGGTCCACCACTAACCCATTTTGTATAATCGCAAGTAAAATCAGGTTCTTTTCTTATTGAAACCCAGTTTAAAAAATCACCAATCATGTAACAATCATCTTTATCAAAAAATGATAAATAATCTTCTAACTTATTCAAATACAAATACGAGTCGTCATCTATAATCATAAACCAATCATAATTATTATATTCTTTAATAAAGATATTAAACATTTTCCATACATTTTCAGGATGATATGTTGGTCCCGTTTTATATTCACCTATATAAATATAATTTTTTAATGTGCTTTTTTCATTATCTGTAATAAATATTATATTTTCTTTATTACCCCAAGTATTTTCTATTAGTTTTGCTCTTGTTTCTTCATACATTTTACAAGTATGAACAAAAATAATTATATTCATTATATTATAATTATTTATTATAAATTCAGGAAAATAAATATTGTATTCATTACCTATTCACTAGAGTTTTAGAAAACTTAAAATAATAAAATTATAATGGTTAGCGTAAAAAAGAAATATATACTTTTTCGTTCTAAATATTTCCGCTATAAAAAGGAACGTATATTAGATGAAAGATTCTCTACATTTACACCCTTGAACATTTAAAATGGTACACTTTGTCCCATTTTAATTCTTCAAGGGTTTATAATAAGTCCATAACGCCATCAGAATTGTATTTTTCTAAAAATTTATTTAACGCTTCTCTTTCTATATCTCCAGTTTCAATTAATGTTTCAGCATGCATTTTAATTTCTTCAACCAATGGTTTACGACCATATAATCCATTAAATGTTTTTACGTAATCTTCTAATTTTTTGGTTTGTTGTTTTAATTTGTTGGTCAATTCTAAAAATCCTTTTTTGAATATATTATGCGCGTTCTCTCTTTTTGCTTTTTTCTCATTCTCGGCTTCTTCTTTTTCTCTTAATATACGCTCTTTTTCATTAATCTCTTCTTCTTTTATTTTAATAGCAAGGTTCTCTTGTTCAAACATATCGCCTTCATCACGTGTGTCGCATTGTAATGATGGTTGTTCTAAATACCATGGATGTCTATATTCATTCGCACTAATAATAATATTACAAATGTCGGGCTTCTTGAGTTCTTCAAATCGTTTACGTTCAACAGAATTTTCTTTACCACGGAATGACCTATTGAATTCATCTATTATTTTTTGATGAATAGTAGGACTGGTTTCCATTAAACGGTCAAACTCTTGACGACAAATTTTAATGAATTGTTTGGCTTCCATACGCTCTGCTGGTGCTTTAGCTAATTCAATTCTTATATTACGAGCAAATTTATCCCAAGAAATAGAAGACACACGATGTGCTTCATTCAATTCAGATATTTTCAAATATTGTTGTATGGTAGTTAAAATACCAATAAAAATATTCAATGCGCCAATTACCATAGGAGCATAAGTTTGATAATTAACTGGTAAACTGGCTTGAGCGAATGATGCTGTGCCACTAATAGTAGATAATGTGATTGCTGGTATAGTAAACCAAGCATGCATATATGAATAATTTTTATGGGCTTGACTATTTAACCACTTATAACATTGGGCTACATCACACCATTCAACCATAATCATTTCATTTTCGGGTGTCCATTCAATATTTTTTTTGGGTTGACTATTTGTTTGAGATTGTGATACACTCACTGAATCAATATTATCTTTTTTTCCAGACAAAATATTTTTGTTTTCATCTAAATTGACATTCTCTTTATTTTCCATTGTATATAATTTGGAAGATATATACAATAATTAGAAATTTTTACGCACTAATTACACCATTGGCGTTTTTACTACTTTCACTAACACTACTTCCGCTAGTCTTAGTGCTAAGTTTTTCCATTATAATATTCAGATTATCATTTATTCTATTATCATAAGAAACTTCTATATTTTCATTTTTACGAATAATATTATCTATTTTATCAATTATTTTTTCAGTGTTCTCGCCATCAAAATCATAATCTTCTAAAATTTTGTTGATTTCTGTTTCTTGTCCTATATCAAAAAATCGGTTTAAACGCTCTTCGTGTTCTATATCATCAATGGAAAATGTACGATTAATATTGATGTTGTCTTTTACTTCTTTACAGAAATCGGAAATTCTCATAAACAATCGGTTCAACTGCTTTTTTTGTGAAATATGAAAAAAAGAAACATAGTTAACATATAATGATACTTGTTCTTTTAAAATATTGTTTTCATAATGTAATGTATTAATTAAATTAGAAATAGAGAACCCAATACGGTGATTATCATTATAGTTATCAATTGTATCTTTCTTTTTATTACATTCATTATATAGAGTGTTCAATATTAATAAAATATTCGCGTGAATATCTTTAATATCATCTAATTTGTATTCTTGGAATGGTTCCAAGTCTTTATAAGCAGGATATGCTTTTGTTTCTAATCCTTCCACTGGTACTTCTATTTTATTATCTTTTATATTGGATAATATGATATTGTATAATTTATAATAATCACAATACATACGGTTGTTTAATAAAGAACGGAATTTATCAATATTATCCATTTCCATAGCGAATGATTTGTATTGAAAATAAAATGAATCCAAACAAAATAAGAAGATTTTTTTTGAATTACTTTTTAATAAATCATTGTAAACTGCTTTCAATTGATTTAAATTATCAGCAACAGCTGCTTTTGTTTTCGCAATCTCCAGTTTTAAAGTAATAATATTATCAAAATCAACTTTTAATTTTTCTATATTAAACGCATGACTATCAATATTTAACGACATGTATAGATTTACTTTAGAAAATATAGTTTATAAATTTATTGAATTCTGGACAATAAAAAAATCATTCAAAACGAATGATTTTTTTGATGTTATTTACTTATAATTTACAATTTACAAAATATTTATCGCTTTAAAAATGGTAAATGGGTATCCAATTATCATTACAAATGTTTTTAATTTCTTTTTCTAATTCTTCATACTCTTTTTCTAAATCATCTTTATCTTTTTTTGTAAAAATTGTGTTTAATAATAGTGAACTTACTTTTTTATTACATTTATCAATATCATTTTCATTTTCAAATATTCCAATAGCAGAAACGGATGTAGGAGATGGAACACGTTCACGCAAAGAACGGTCTATATGTTTTTTCACTTCCCAATAATGGTTTTTTCCATAATCATAAATAAGACGGGTTGAACCTCTTTCATTCAATGTTTTTTCTAAATTTTCAGCGTTTTTATTATCATACAATTTGATTGTTATGAAAGCAAAGTAATAAGGATTATTATTTTCATTTATTTTTTTATACATATCAATATAGAAAATATCACCAATATTCATATTACTGAATGTATTGACAATTGTATTTCTTTTGATATTTCCCAAAATACGAGGAATGTAGAGATTAATAATATTTGACGGCATCTTTTAATTAGCTTGATTTGTTTTGATACTTACATTAGATTAATAAAAAGTAATTCAATTTTTTACGATTATTTCACTATGTGTAATAGGTAAAAATTTAGTAATAATTATAACAAATATATTAGTTGAGTAATTACACAATACGAATTAGCAGAATTGGAAAAATGGAAAACAAAAATCGTTAAGTTCTCCAGATATTTATTTATTATGTTGATTTTACGCAATTTTTAATATAATTAAACGAATTATATACGAACTTGATGTGCCTGCTGTTGTTACATTCGCATTGCCAACTACAGAAGAAATAGCTATAACTAATGTTGATGAAACAAATTCAATAGCACGACCGTGTATCCATGTAGTTGCTGTAGTTGAACCCGATATTGTATTGTTATCAATAGTTAATGAAGAAGCATTGCCACCAGTATAAATAGCAACTGAACCTGCTCCTGATAAACTCATTTCATAATCAATTACATAAGCTCCTTCATTTAATGTAAACACTGTACCACCCGCACCAGGACTAGATGAGATAAATAATGGAATAGTATTATAGACTTCTGTATCTATTGTAAAAGCTGTTCCTGGTGGAATATTATCATTTGGAGATTGTGTTGACTGTATATATTCAGCATAACCAATAATGGATGTAGTACCTGTAGCGCCTGTAGCGCCAATAGAACCTGTAGCGCCAATAGAACCTGTAGCGCCAATAGAACCTGTAGCGCCAATAGCACCTGTAGCACCAGTAAAACCAATAGCACCTGTTGCGCCAATAGCACCTGTAGCACCAATAGCACCAGTAGCACCAGTAGCACCAATAGCACCAGTAGCACCAATAGCACCAATAGTGCCAATAGCACCAGTAGCACCAATAGCACCAGTAGCACCAATAGCACCAGTAGCACCAATAGCACCAGTAGCACC
>Ga0214923_10005135_pt1 | contig 15366 bp, 18 predicted proteins | sample LL1510_MetaG_FD_177993 | JGI IMG/M metagenome (GOLD analysis project Ga0214923, IMG submission 177993) | Freshwater microbial communities from Lake Lanier, Atlanta, Georgia, United States - LL-1510 | ecosystem: Environmental > Aquatic > Freshwater > Lake | place: USA: Georgia | collected...
GAGTGCGAGTGAGTACTCTTGGTCCACTCGTCTGCGGTCTTGCTCGACGATTACGGCCTGATCTGATTCTCCGAAAAACCGATCTGCAAGTTCCCCAAACCGGAGCGCGGCCTCGGATTCGGGCATCACCCAAAACAGCAGCGCCAAAAACTTCATTTCTTTTCCTCGGATTTTGCCGAAGCTCCCGCGATTCTTTCGGGGGCGATCGGGAATGCGTTGAACTGACGCCATAACTCATAGCCGAGCGATACGGATTTGATCGAGACCCAGCCCACTGCGCGGACCCCTTGTCGCAAGAACGAAGGATCCGGCCATTCATCTTCACGGACGGGCATGACCATGGTCCGGAACTCGCCTTTTTCATTACTGGTGGGGTCAATCCAGATCACCTTGCCCGGGAACGTGCCGACCGCAACCGAGGGCCATCCCGAGAACTGGATCGCGGGCCAACCTTCAAACTGCAACCGGACTTCCTGGTCTTTTTGAATGAGGGGCATGTCGTTGCCGCGGACCCAGAGTTCCACAGCCCGAGATTTGGTGTTGGGAATCAGCACACTCAATTCGGCTCCGGCCTTGATGAGATCCCCTTCCTGTCCCGTCATCCTTCGCAAGATTACTCCATCGGTTGGTGCCGACACCAATTGAGCGGCCTGTCGCGCGAGTCTGACTTCGATGCGTGCAAGTTCCGAAACCGCGTTCGCCTCATCGGTAAGGTATTTGACCAGTTCAAGATTCGCGAGCTCGTAGTTTCGCTTCGAGGAAATACCCTCTTCGAAGAGTTTCTGCTGACGCTCAAGATTCCGGCGAGAAGTGGTGATCGCAAGCTTGGCGGCTTCAATTTTCTTTTGAGCCGCGGACTTTTCAAGCTCGAGGCGGCTGACAATGTCCGGGTCGACATCCATGAGCTCAACCAATGGATCGCCCTTCTTGACGACGCTCCCTTCGGCAATGAACCATTGTTTGACCCTGCCGTCGATCGGGGCCAGGATTCGCTGCTCTCGTTCGGTGGGTGAAAAAGCAACGACTCTTCCCTTGCCGAGAACCGTCTGGATCCACGGAAGGAAGAGCAAGGCAAGCAGGGTGACTCCACAAGCTCCGAGAAGGAGCTTCGCCGCTTTCTTGTGGATGTAAAGGTCAGTCTCTTCGAATCTCATGACTTCCTCCGGCTGATCTTCCCCGAGGGGAGTTCAAGGATCATATGACATTGATTCGCGATTTCATGGTCGTGGGTTGCGATGAAAACCGTCTTGCCGCGCATCTCATTGAAGATCAGCTCGAGCACCTGTTTGCGATTCTTCGAGTCGAGTTCATCAAGAACCTCGTCGACCAGCAACACGTCTGGCTCATGGACCAAAGCGCGGAGCAGTGACAGTCGGGAGCGTTGACCCACCGAAAAGGGAAGCGTCTGAGACTCCAGTGAAGTGTTGAAGCCTTCGGGGAGCGATTCAATCGCGTCTTGAATCGAGAGTGCCCGCGAGAGCTCGACCACTCGCTTGAAATCGAGCGACTTCCCGAGCAGAAGGTTGTCCTTCAGGGATTCAGGCAAGGCCTGGAATTCACCCGCATACCCGATACGATCGCGCAGCTCTTTGATGTTGAGGTCCTTGTAATCGATTTGGTCCAATCGAAGGACCCCATGGGATGGGGCTCGCAACCCATAAAGGAGCTCAAGAAGAGTGCTTTTACCGGCACCCGAGGTCCCGATGATCGCCACGGTCGTTCCCGGCTCCACGTGGACGCTGATGGGCTCCCAAAGGTCTTGTCCGGTGGGATAGCGGTAATTCAAGGATTGAAATTCGAATTTTCCGAAAATCGAGGAGAGCAGGTGGCGGCCGCTTTGAGCGTGCTCTTGGGGAATCGTGAATAGGCTCTCGAGCTTTGTTAAGGACGAGAGGATCGAGTAGAAGTTCTCGATGATCTTGTCGAGATTCGAGATCGAGGCGAGCACGCCGGCCAGGATGATCTCTGCGGCGACCAATTGCCCAAGAGAAAGCTGGTTCTTGAAAACCAATACGCCACCGACGCCGAGCAAAAGGGTTGAGGCAAAGATACTGATCAGGAGGAAGCCGGCATGCTGTCGGATGATCACGGCAAAGTGTCTGCCGCGGGCATCGATGAATTGTTGGGACAAAGCCTCGGTTCTTTGAGCGGCCAGCTCGGCCCCGTGCGATCCGCGCAATGCAACTGCAGGCCGTGACAATCCCATGATCCAGGTGGCAATCTCGTATTTTTTGTCGGATTCATTGAGCTTGGTGCGCAATCCTTCACGCCCGATCACGCCAATCACCAGATACAGGCTCGCGATCAGTAGGAAATCAAACAGCAAGAAGGCCGGGTGGTAGAGGGCCACGATCAACATGCCCGAGCCCACGACCAAGATGAACTCGAGTACTGCGATGATGAGCATGCTCAAATTCTTCTGGACTGAAAACAGCTCCAAGTAGCGAGAAAAGTAAGTCTGGTCATAGGTTGCATCCAGAGCTTCTTCCTGAAGGTTTGGAATGTGTTCTCCGAGTTGCCGGGTGGTTCGATAAAACACCTTCAGGGTCAGCCACTCGACGACATGACGCTGAGCAAGCTTGAGCACTCCACTGAAGCCAAGCCCGACGAACACCATCACCGAAAGCGTGAAGATCGGAAGCAGGACGGAACCAAAGGCGACCGAGTTCACCAGGTTCTGGACAGCGATCGGAATCGATAGCGAAAGGAATCCGATCACAACCGAGTACACGAGGATGATCAGAATTTCCGAGCGGCCGATCTCAAAAAAACGGGAGATTTTTTTATAAATTCTAGAATGCAGGTCTGGATTCGCACTGTCGACCATAGGACCTCGGGTATACCAGAAGCTGGCCCAAACGGACAGGCAAGCAGCCCTCTGGGTGCACGTTCGAGCGGCGATTTCAATGGATTTCATTCAAAGAGCCACCGGGGCGCTTTCGTGTTAAGGTCCTGCCCATGGATCCGAAAGTCAACATGATCAAGGTGGAGTCTCCCATCAATTGGGATGAGTACTTCATGTTCCAGGCGATTTTGGCCTCTTACCGTTCGAAAGACCCGTCGACTAAAGTGGGTGCCGTTTTTGTTGATCAGAATCATCACCAGATCAGCATGGGCTATAATGGGTTTGTCGCCGGAATCGACGAGTCGAAGCTCCCTTGGGGCAAGGACCCGGCGGTCGGACTTGAGCACCAGAAGTACGGGTATGTCGTGCATGCCGAGGCGAACGCCATCCTCCATGCGCACGGAGATCTGACCGGCTCCCGCCTTTATGTAACCCACTTTCCGTGTAACGAATGCGCGAAGATGGTGGCCTCAAAAAAAATCAGTGAGGTGGTATACCTCTCTGACAAGCACCACCAGCTTGAAATGAATCGGATTGCCAAACGGATTTTCGATCTGACAGGGCTTCGCCATCGTCAACTTCATTTGGATGAGAAGCTCGTGGCGAATCTGCACGATCATTTTTTGAGTTCCATTCGAGATACATGAGTCTGACGTTTGAAAATTCATTCGGGACACTCCCGGTTTTTTTTCACGAATCGGTTGAGCCCACCCCGCTCAAGGACGCGTCCCTCCTTCATTGCACGAACCTTCGCGCCCATTTGGGATTGAGTTCCCTTACAGATGCGCAGCTGTGTTCCTGGTTGAATGGCGAGTCAAGACTTCCCGGGGACCAGCGGATTTCGACCCGATATGCAGGCCACCAGTTCGGGGTATGGGCCGGACAGCTTGGGGACGGTCGGGCCATTTCGCTCGGGGAGGTTCTGGTTTCTAGTGATACCGGCATCGAACGACATGAAGTCCAGGTCAAAGGCTCGGGCAGAACTCCGTTTTCACGGTTTGGAGATGGCAAAGCCGTGCTGCGGTCCTGTGTGCGTGAATACCTCTGCGCAGAGGCGATGGACGCGCTTGGAATTCCAAGCACCCGATCGCTTGCCTTAATTTCAGGATCGGGAGCGGTTGAGCGTGAAGAGGTAGAGCCTGAGGCACTCGTGGCCCGAGTGTTTCCGACTCAAATCCGATTCGGCCATTTTGAGATGGCGAAACATTTTGATCAAAAAGCCGAGCTCGGAGCTTTGATTGATTACACCCGGACGCGATTCTTTCCCGAGCATTCGACAGAGTCCATGCTCGAGGAGGTGGTCAACCGTACGGCACGGATGATTGCGCTCTGGCAGTCGGTCGGATTTTGTCATGGGGTGATGAACACGGACAACATGTCGATCCTCGGACTCACCTTGGATTACGGACCCTTTGGATTCATGGAAGACTTCAATCCGGATCATGTCTGTAATTCATCCGACCGAGAAGGTCGCTATGCCTATTCGCGCCAACCCTCCGTGGGGATGGAGAACCTGGAGCGGCTGCTGGTCTGTTTTACCGATCTTTTGCCGAGGGAGCGGCTCATCTCCCTCCTTGAGACCTATCCCGAGAGATTCGAGACCCATTTCTTTTCTGCGTTTCGGGCGAAACTGGGATTCTCGGAGGCATTGAGTGAGGACGCAAATCTTTTGAAGCGGCTCTTCCTGATGTTGGAGGAGCATAAGATCGATTTCACTTCGTTCTTTCGAGGGTTGTCGCGCTATGAGGTGGGTCAGGTTGACTCGCTCGATGAGTTTTTTGGCTCGTATCCGGCGCTTCGTCACGAAGGCTCCCGGGTGCGGGAGTGGCTCAGAGACTACGATCAAAGACTTGCGCTCGAGGGCTCTGTAGATTCGACTCGAAGGCGTTTGATGCTCGCACGAAACCCCAAGTTTGTTTTGAAGAACCCGATTGCCGGAGCCGTGATCGCTGACCCGCGCCTGCTCAATGAAGCATATTCGGTGATCCGTTCCCCCTTCGAGGAACATCCGGAATTGGACGCACACCCAGAGTTTAAGATCTGGTCACGGCCGCTTCCGGATGCCCTCAAGAATCAAATATTATCGTGTTCGAGTTGAGTGTCTCCGAATAGCACCTAGTGGCCCGGAGGAGTACTGCAAATCTGCGTGTGCTGAACGCAAACCGTTTCGATGCTCGGATTCCAAACCGTGCCTGAGTTCGAACTTCCCAGGGATTCCGCGAAGCTTGCGCACACAAGATTCATCGCGTCTTCACTGGGCATGGGCATGATCGGTGTGCACACCGTCGCACCTTCAACTTCTGCCCAGCAGAATCCGTAGGGAGAATCCGCTCGCGCGGACCCTAAAGTGAGACTCAAAAGACTGACCACTGCAACAAATACCAGGTTTTTCATAAACCCTCCTTATGCAGAGATCAGCGAGCAAGTTATGTACCGGGAAAAGATTGGGAGGCGTCTCAAAAATCAAAGGAGCGATCTGGAAAGGGCTCGTTCTTAAGAGTGTAGTGCCACCACTCCTTTGGGTAATTCTCGAACCCCGCAGCTTCCATTTCCGAGCGGAGCAATTTTCGATTCCTCATGGAGGGTTTTGATATTCGGCCATCCTCGGTGTTTGAGAGCGTCGAGAAGCAGTCATAAGCGGTGCCCATGTCGAGCTGCCCGGTTTTTTCAATGCCTGCGGTGATGCGACAATCCTTCCCGGGTTCACGAAAGCGGAGTCCCTCGAATGAGATGGATGAGATGGATGAGATGGATGAGATGGATGAGATGGATGAGATGGATGGAACCGGAAGGTGAATCAGCGTTAAATCGACGGTACTCCCCCGGCTGTGGCCCGAGCGATCGGCGATGTAGCCGCGTTCGATCAGAGTGGCTTTGGGTTCGTCCGGGTAAAAAATCGATTTCATCTGAGTATCCGTTGAAAGCTGAGTCCACTCCACGAAGGCCTTCACAGATCTGACCGGGCGGTAACAGTCGAACATCAATAACGACAGCTTTTTTTTGAGCAAAGACTTTTGGACCCTGGCGAGAGCGAGGGCTGCGGGTTTGGTCAAGATGCAGCGATTCGAGTCATAACCTGGAACTCTTCGGCCCATGAAGTTCCACTCGGTCGAGTAGCGCATCTCGATTTGAATGGAGGGTGCCACTGCAGCAAGATCCACAAAGCCCTCAGGCAGGGGAGCCTGAGTCGAAGGCGGCGAGGATCCGCCTGAGGCAATCGTCGCGATCCAAAGGGGGATCAGGCCCCATTTCTTCAGGGATGAGTAAAATTTCATTCCCCTCGTGTATCGAGCTTGGGCAGTCGGGGTCAATCCTTGAGGCGCTTTTGCTTGAATTCGCCTTGATTTCTGCCAGTCGCCATGGGAAGGCTCGGAGGTCTTGGGAGGAGTGTTGTGAAATTCTGGGAGAGTTTCAAACCCAATCCAGTCAAATGGATTTCATTGATTCACGTTGGGCTCATGTGGCTCTTTGCCGGAGCTGCGGGATTGGCTCTCCAGTTCTCGCCTCCCTGTTTTGCGCAGGATTTGAAGGCGCTTCCGATGCGGCAAGAGTATGTGGGCGAGCATCTCAGGGCGAAGGATCCGGTTCATTATTATTCTGAAAGCCAGCTGCCATCGTTTGCGGTGACCTTCAGAGACGGGATCATGATTGATGCGAACGGAGATCCGGTCACCAGCTACCTCAACCAGCCTTCGCTCTATGTGATCACGCCTGATGGGGAGATTCGGGTGTCCAGATTTTCAAGACACGGTTTGATTCATCATTCGTCTTTGGCTTCAGGGGGCCCCTTGCGTGCGGCAGGGCAGATGTGGGTGGTGGATGGTGTCATCCGGGCAATTGATTTGGAGAGTGGCCACTATCGGTTTCCGATGACCTATCTGGACTGGGTCCTTCGCACACTTGCGGCCCAGGGAGTGAGTGTAGATCGGATTACGATCCATCCGTGCTCCAGTGGGCTCAGACCCATCCCCTGATTTTTGGTTTTCGGCATTCCTTTAAATCAGCCCGCGCAGAACTTCGAATTGCCAGGGCGTATGTTCGAGTTCGAGCTTCCCTTCGTGGGCCTTTAGGATTTCGCGAACGATCTCTTCTTGAAGGCCGTGGGATGCCGACAAGCTTGAGCCTGAGTAGCGATTGAATTCTGCACGATCGTTCAGGCGGACAAAAACTGCTTTTGCAAAACGATTCGTCGAGTGGACGTTCATGTCCTTCAAGAGATCAAGAATCGGAAGGGACTTCAGCTCGATCACCTGTTCTTTTCCCGAACGTACGGGGTTTTCATCAGAAGCAGCGACGGATGCGACCTCCATGCCGGGTGCACTTTCTTGCGACTCAAGACCCAGGAATTTAGCCCGTTCATGGAAATCGGCATACTCCGCTTTTCTTTCCGAGCTCCAGCGGGACGGGTTCATGAGTTTCAAAAGCTCGTTACGGACCTTCGAGGGGGCCAACTCAAAGTTTAGGTAAAATCTTGAATCAAAAGTGATCCGTTCTATCCTGGTTACGCCCTGGCGAGCAAGGAGGTTCATGAGATAAAACACGTGCTCGCTCACAAAGTACCCGTCGTGGTCTCCGGCAAAGTGAAGCGCGGCGCCCTTGGCGCTGATCTCCAGGCTCACCCGGGTCAGAAAGCGAAAGTCCGGCCCGAGTTTCTTCAGCGCAACGTAAGTTGTATAGGCTTTGGTGACGGAGGCCGGAATGACGGATGCGTCGACCCGTTCCCCCCGAACCTCGCCCGAGGCGGTCTCATAGCAAAAGGATTGGGCTCCTGGCTTCAGTCTCGCACGCGCGAGGGCCGTCTCATAAGCGCCGTCAGGGAGGGGAGCCGCGAATGCGAGAGCCCGAAATAGAATGGAACACCCGAGGACCAGAGCAAGAATTACGACTTTTACCACGAGGGGTGAGGTATCGCCGAAGCTCCCGCCGGTCAAGCGGGGCAAAAAAGGTTGACTGAAACCTGACAAAAATAGACTTGTCCACGCGTTCTTCTGAGTTTAGTCTGCGTGCGAATCACAAAAGTAGGGAGTGTTTATGAAGCGTCTTGTGCCGCTGGTTTTGGTTTTTGTCTTTGGGAATGCGAGTGCAGAGGTGATCCCTTACTCGTGGGGTCAGATGGTTTCGGAAAAAACGGTGGAGCCGCTCCTGCGCATTCGAAACGTTCGAGGACAAGATCTTAAGGTTTACGATTTGAAAGCAGTTCGGGATCTTTCCCACCAGGAGGATTACGCGCTTCTGAATCCGTTTGTTTTAAGATTTGCGTGCTTTGAAGGAGATGCTCACCGCGTTTCAGAGGAAATTCTCCTGGATCGAAATTTCCTGGACCATTTCGGGGATTACGCCTGTCCGATCGAAGCCGAGGTTCGGGACGGCCGTAGGATTGAGTACTCGTGTGTGCAATCGGATTCCCACCAAGGAGCGCGCACCTTCACGATCAAGTCGTGCCCGAGTTCCTCCAAGGGGCCTCAAGAGTCTTCCGAAGGCATTCGTTAAATAAAATTAGTTTATTTTTTATTGACTCGGGTGGGGATCGAGTGCGATACCGGTGCCGATGAATCGAAGAGCTATTCCTCTGGTTTTCGGGTTTTTGTGCTTGGGAAGCGTTCTGACGGCTTGTGACCCTGGGACGCTTGAATACGGATATTATTGGAATCCGAAGACAGTCGTGTACCGCGCAATTCAGGCGGTTCAGGATCCCGAAGCGGCCGTCGAATCGGGTGATCTGGCCATGATCTTTTCAGGACGAGCGTATTGCCAGTATTCGTCGGAGGCTGGCCTCCGTCACCTTGGCCAGGTGGCCGGTGAAACCGAATCCGCATCGAAACGATTCAAGATCGAAGAGCCTGAGTTGATCGGGACCGGGAAGAACCTTCCGGGATTCAGAAGTCAGTTTGGAACGATCCTTTCGGGTGAGCGCTACCGGATTCGCATCCTGCGCCTGTCGGATGAGCGGGAGGCCTTTACCCTGTTTCTCAGCTGTTTCAAGGTTCGGGACGCGGGCTCCGTTGGTAAGTCGTGTTCGATCACGAGCCTGAAAAACCACTTAAGCGGAGATCCAAATATCCCGGAGTGTGACGACGTTTTCTGAAGGGATTCATCTCGAAAGTGAGACGATCTTAAATGGAAAATGCGAGAGGGAAAATGGAGAATAGGGTAGAGCCCCTCTCACTCCTTGTTTTGATATCAGTGAATGAATCATAACCTGCGAATGCCTACGTTGAGGCATTTGGAGCGCCTCGACTCGTCTGCTCTTCGGGGCCCTGCTCGGGTTGATTCCTGGGTTCAGAACCCATTCGGTTCAGTGGTAAGGAGTTTAATCAACATCGTTGGGTTTTGGCCGAAACAGGAGTTCGGGCCCCATTACCGGCGTTTTTTCTGAGGCAATTCGTGCGAATTCGATTTCCTCATAATTATTGACTTGATTAGTCATCTATTGACGGGTACAATCCCGTCCATGATAAAGCGAGCATTTATTTTGTCGGTGATCATGGTTTTGGCAACAGGCTTTCAAGAGGCGTCAGCTTGGATGAGAGTAGGCCAAGAGGGGCCTGCTGTGAATGATGTCCCCGTGAATCCTGATTCTCTGTCGGAATTGAATCGGATAGAGTCCTGCGGCCTCGAAACTCCTGACTCCGAGAATTCAGACCCATCGCCTGAACAAAAAGGAATGAGCTTCGATTACCCTCTTGGTCACTTGAGAAGGTGGTTCGGGATGAATGAGGATTTGTCGCGCGCCGGCGCAAGCAAGGTGGACGGGCTGATCGAGACTCTCTTGGAGTACAAGCATCAGATCAGCGGCCTCGTCTTCTTGGTGAATTCTGACGGAGAGGACGGAGCATTTTCATGGGGAGAGGCAGAACGGCTGTCAGAAATATTGCAGAAAAGGTATCTTAGAGGTTCCGGTTACGCGGCTCCGAAGGGCTGGTTTCGGGTCGAGAAGTCCTCGAATCGCGATGCGCCCCTGATCCTGCGCCTGGAGCTGAAGTCCCTCGCCGGTGTTGAGCGGGCCTCGGTCGCGTCGAACGAAGAGATTCGTGACGCAGTCCGGATTTCGCTGGGTTTGTCGGAGTAATGGTTCTTCACAGTGTGTATAGGGAAAATGGAGGAAGCTGCGCTATCGCAGATTTTCCTATCAACTTTCAACAGTTAATCATCTGTGTGCCAAAACCGTGTCAGAATGCAGTGACATTGAGTGATTTCTCACTGGGTTTGATTTCAATCTTTGGACGGAAAGAAAGGGGCCAAGCTTTCGCCTGGCCCCTCGCAATCAATTTAAGATTTTTTCAGTAACTCTGGAAAGACTTTCAATCCTTCCGTCGCTCCTTGGATTTCGATCCCAGCAAGTCGTACATAGTACTGCATTGTTTTCAGCTCCTTCCATCCACAGACTTTCATCACTCGGGCTGCCTCGACACCAGATCGTAACATCTGGGTCGCGAAACAGGCTCGGAGCGTATGAAACTTAATGGATTGAATGCCATGAATATAACAAAACCGTCTCAGTACTTTTGCCTGAAGGCCTTTGGTCCATTCCCAATAACGGGGAAAGACGTATTTTTCATTTCCCGTTTCGGTTTACTGTTCTTTTAGGACAGACAGCAAGTCTGCTGAAATCGGAACCTGTCGCCAGTATCCCGATTTTGTAGACTTAATGGATCTTGCCCTGCAGTTATACGATTTATTGACGTTAATGAGGCTATCTTCAAACCGAATATCACTCCATTCGAGTGCATACAGTTCGCCTGATCTCATTCCTGTCAAAAGAGCGGTTGACCAGATTTTTCTCCATTCATGATTTGATTCATACGCTTTTTGAATGAGCGTCTGAATTTCTTGAATGGTGAGGATCTCTGGTTTTTTCTCAGTATCATTTTTTAAAATGACCTCGAAAGTTGGGCTGCGGTTAAGCGAAATCATCCCGCTTTGCATTCCATAATCGAAGACGGTTTTTAAAACTTGCTTTAGCTTTTTTCGATGAGCAAAAGTGATTTCTTCGTTCTTCATTTTTTCGAATACTCCAGTGACGACATGTAAGTTTACTCACTGAAAAATCTATTTCAGATGTGTTAGGTCGCGCAAAAAAGCGAGCCCTGACGGCCAGGAAAATACAGAGATCTCCCAAATAGAAAAATTCTAATCCGTTTCTGAGGTTTACCCTAGATAATCCAAGTTATTTTCAACTTCGGTATCGGGCCTGGTTTTTAGAAATGGATTCCCCGCTGACGAAATTGAAATTACGGCATCAATTTTATCTGATCGAGCAAGCTCAATCCCCCGTTGTTTTGATAACCACCCCATACCTTCCACGAAGTACGCCGTAATGGTGCCTTTTTTATCTTTACGAACTTTGGTGATTTTCTTCTTATCCTCAATTTCACGAATTGAAGGTTTTCTTTTTCCTTCCATCGATTCTATCGCTTGCCAAAGTAATTCGAACTCCGAAGAAGTGAAGTCTTTAATTTTTTTGTTATCCTTTACCCCTGATCGTTTTCTCAAGAATCGAAGGTATCGGGCGGTATTGTTTTCAAATTTTGGAGCAAACACGCCGATCATTTGTGAAAGATCTTTATTCCCATGGGCGTTTTTGAGTGAGTCGAGAAGCGCGACATGCCCAGTCTCAGCGTCAGGAAAAACGGCGAACCCGCCTGCGGAGCCTATCTGACCATTTCTTTTGCTCACGTCTCCAGGCTTCAGATTTCCTGGGTTATTATTTCTCCAATTTCGATCGCCGCCAGAATATTGAAACCGTTTTCCAGAGTCGTCGATATAGATTACCGATTCTTTCGGACCACTCTCAGCTTTAATAAATCGAGCCATATGTACCTACCTTAATTTGGAAATTTTTTAATATCTGGAAGACCGTTTTGGGAAGGGGAATCTAGCGCTTCGTTTTCCCAAGCGGCATCTTCATGTCTTTGACTCATGATCCAACCATGTGGGGTAAGGTGAATTCTTGAATAAGTTGTAATGAATCCTGCTTTTGCGTTTTCATCGAACTCACACTTCACTTTTAGCAAATCACTTTCCTGCCCAGATGAAGTGGGAGCGAAGCTCCAAGCTGATTTCAGGCTTTTCATCAATGAAATCTCGAACTCCTTCTTGGTCTCTTGGTTGAGCGCTTTTACCCAAGACATCCCGGTTGAAGTAATCTTTAAAATTTTAGTGATGGGACCATTATAGGAACCGAATTCAGCGGTGAAATCTTGGGTAACCAGGATGAGTCTTTTGTTTGCGCCGTCAAAATCTTTCGTTTCGATTTTGGCTGTGGCTTTTTCGAGCTTCAACTGATGCTGAATTCCATTTTTCGAACGAAATAGCAATCGGCCATGGGGTTTATGGCTAACCACTTCGAGAGAACCCTCTATGCCATCCAGCTTTTCTGTGAGCGGCAATTGTGAATTCTGCTCTGCGGGCGAACTCGATGCCAAAATGAATACGGTGAAGAAAAACATAACTTTTCTAAAATCAATCAGCACGTCCATAGCCTCCATTAAATTCTTCTCGTTACTCTATCAGGCATAGCCTGGTCAAACAATCTATCGATCATGTTTAATTTCCATGATTCCTCGAATCAGAAATGTCGTTCGGAATCCGGACGTCGTTTGTTGTGGGTCGAAATCCTCAATTATTCCCAATGGTTTTATTTAACTTAAAATAACGAGTTTTTATGGTTGTATTATATTTATAACCATTATAAAATGGCCTCATGGGTAAGGCCTTTCTCATTCTTCGTCGATCAGCATCCATTGAGTATGAGAATGGTCGAATTCTTTCCGTTCGTATGGATCTTTATTCCATTCAAGAACCAAGAGGCGCCCAAGATTTCCGTTTCAGCTGGATTGCCTTTGACTTGGATGATCCAGAGAAAAGGGTGCTATTTGATTCTCATCCACCGAAAGGGCCGCATTTTCATATTGGCCATCAAGAAGGTGTATTTGAGTGGAGAAGCATTTCTCAGGCCCTGAAGCTATTTTTTGAGTTCGTTGAAAAGGAATTTGGACCTCACCCTGATTTTGACGAATTAGCAAAATTTGAAGGAGAAGACCAATGATGAAAACATTTACTTTTGTTGTAGACCCGCAATTTAAATTAAAAAAGGCGCTTACTCCGGCATTAAAGACCAAAAAGACTGATGCGCAAAATACATCTACGCATTTTGTTCGCTCGGTCGAGACTTATCAGAAATTAATGACGAACACTCGTTTTCAAATATTTTTTGCGATTCGGGATAAAAAACCAGAGTCACTCTATTCTCTTGCAAAAATCCTAGGCAAAGAGCTGAGCAATCTTCTGAAGGACATCCGAATCTTAGAATCTCTTGGGCTCATTGAACTTGAAGAAACTACCACCGCTACTGGGCGTTCTGGACAAAAACCTATTGCTTCCTACGAAGAGATTGATGTTAAAATCAAGGGCACCACTCTTGATGAAGTCGCTTAGTTTATGGAACAAAGCGCTGAAGATCTTCAGGGTCTAGAAGAGAAACTAGCTGCGCTCGATTCCGAGCGGGCAAAACTTATTCTTCAAATCAATACGCTAAGAAATGCATCCTCGTCGAAAGCAGAGGCACTACCACTTCTTTTAGGCAGGCGCTCATTTCATCAGCCGCCCGTTACTCCAGATGAAAAAATCAAACTCTTTTTAAGTTTCTTTCGCTGCCGAGAAAATATCTATCCAAAGCGTTGGGAGAATCCAAAGACCGGGAAAAGCGGATATGCTCCGGCCTGTGGAAATGAATGGGTAAAACCCATTTGTCAAAAGCCGCAAATTAAATGCTCGGATTGTAAATTTCAAAAATTCCTTCCTTTGGACGAATCCGCCGCAAGAGCTCATTTACAAGAAGGAAAAACGATTGGGACTTATGCATTCAATGAAAGCGATGCCTGCATTTTTCTTGCCTGTGATTTTGATGAGGCCGACTGGTGTGAAGATGCGCTTGCTTATCAAAAAACCGCTCGCGAGCTTGGTATCGAAGTTGCGATCGAACAGTCTCGTTCAGGAAATGGGGCTCATGCCTGGATTTTCTTTGAAGAGCCCATTCCCGCGCGAATCGCACGATCACTCGGCACTCTGATTTTGGCTAAATGTTCAGAAAGAAGCACTCGTCTCAGTCTTGACTCTTACGACCGGCTCTTTCCGTCACAAGATTATCTTCCTCGAGGTGGTTTTGGTAACCTAATCGCTCTTCCACTACAAAGGGTGCCTCGTGAAAGAGGATACTCTTGTTTTCTTGATCACGACTTTCAGCCCTATACAAATCAATGGGAGTATCTGAGTCAGATTAGAAAGATTTCACTTCAGGAAATTAAAAGCGTTCTCGATAAATGGGTTCCAAAAACAATTCAGACCAAAGCGCATGATGGTTTTGATGATCTTGCCTGGAACACGGACCTTTCGATTCTTAACAAAAGCACGTCTGATCGAATCGAATATTCTCTGGATGGAAAGACCATTGAAATTGAACTTGGATCAATGATCTCAATTCCATTGGAGTCACTTTCTGGAAAAATAGTCGCAAAACTTCGAAAGTCGGCAAGCTTCCCAAACCCTGAATTCTATAAGCTCCAACGAATGAGAATGCAGACCTACCCTCATCGAAGATTTATTTTTTCAGGTGAACTTCGTCCTGACCAAATCATTTTACCCAGAGGCGTTCTGGATGAAGTCGTAAAAATTTTATCCATTGCAGGGGCAGATGTTATTATTTGCGATGCAAGAATTGCCAAGAAAAAAATAAAAACGGAGTTTAGGGGCGAACTCACTGAGGTTCAAGCTCAGGCAGTAAAAGCGTGCAAATCATCCGATGTCGGAATTTTAGTTGCTCCTCCAGGTGCGGGTAAAACCGTCATCGGTTGCGCAATGATCGCACAGAGGAAGGTTTCGACCCTGGTTCTGGTTCATCGTCAGGAACTCCTGAATCAATGGAAAAAAAGAATTCATGAATTCTTGAATGTTCCAGTAAAAGAAATCGGCTGTCCTGTCCGCGCTCGATCGACACAGTTTGGACATGAAATTAAGATAAGTAGTGTGTCGATTACGGGGTAAAAGCCGTTGAAATCATTGAGAACTGCTCTTGGGTTTAAGGAGAACTTGAACCATGCTAAAAAGGAGCAGCCATGCAAGACCCAGTCATCGTCAAAAGAAAACGAACTCGCCGCCCACCGGAAATGATCGCGGAGTTAATTTTGGAGGCCGAGCGGAACCAAAACCAAGCAGCGATCTGTCGAAGGGAAAATATTCAGCCGCAATTGTTTTCGAGGTGGAAAACAAAGATCAAGGAAGCGGGCGTAGAGGGGTTAAAGAACATGAAGCGAGGCCGGAAACCGAAGTGCGATCCAAGGGTCGCGAGGCTCGAGCAGGAACTGGCACGAGTGAAATCGGCGTTTGTAGATCAAAGCGTGGAACTTCTGTTGCTGAAAAAAAGCGTGAGTTCGGGTTACATGGAGACCTGAGCGGTCGTCATCTTGCGAAATCAAAGCGCGATGCTCTGATTGCGGAGATTCAATCTGCAATCACGAAAGGCA
>Ga0214923_10005136_pt1 | contig 15365 bp, 14 predicted proteins | sample LL1510_MetaG_FD_177993 | JGI IMG/M metagenome (GOLD analysis project Ga0214923, IMG submission 177993) | Freshwater microbial communities from Lake Lanier, Atlanta, Georgia, United States - LL-1510 | ecosystem: Environmental > Aquatic > Freshwater > Lake | place: USA: Georgia | collected...
ATGTCGCGTAATGTTGTGCTTCAGAAATTAATGATCCAACATTTTCAATTCTATCTTGAGATAATTCACTACCATCGTCTAGGTATTCTTTGTAGTTAATCATTTTTATCAACTGCTCTATCAGCTCGCCAGGATTTGTAGTAAGCGAATTAATTTTCAACTTTGAAATAACTTTTTCAAATTCTACAAATGATTTTTTTGCTCTGGAATTGAGCGATTCACAATTATCTATCAACGAAAGTGAAGAAAGGATGCTTCCTTGATTATTGAAATGCCAAGCAAGGAATTTTTCTAGGCTAGAGTCGCCAATACTTCGAGCAGGAACATTTGCGATTCTTCTAAAACTGACTTCGTCATTTGGCTGATAGATAAATTTTAAGTAGGCGATTATGTCCTTGATCTCTTTTCTATCATAAAATTTTGTACCGCCAACGATTTTGTACGGTATCCTGAAATTAATGAAAGCTTTTTCTAAAACTAAACTTTGAGCATTAGTGCGATACAGGACAGCAAATTCATCGTATTTTCTGGCTTTAATTGCATATTGACTATAAATCCTATCCGCTACAAAGTGCGCCTCTTCCGATTCGTCCCTCAAGCTATGTACATGTACTGGCTCTCCGCCTTCCAGTTCAGTCCAGAGCTTTTTATCGGTGCGATTTTTATTATTCTCTATTACTTTTTGAGCTGCTTTTAATATGTTGTTAGTTGATCTGTAATTTTGCTCTAGTTTAATTACAGTTGCACCTATAAAATCTTTTTCAAAATTTAGAATGTTTTTAAAATCTGCTCCTCGCCAACTATAGATAGACTGCCAATCATCACCCACGACACATATATTTTTTTCTTTACCAATCAGATGTTTCACGATTGAGTATTGCGCGCTATTGGTGTCTTGATATTCATCAATCAGTATATGCTTGAAATAATTTGACCATTTATTTTTGATATCTGGGCACTCTTCAAAAAGTCGTATTGTTTCTAGTAGCAAATCATCGAAGTCAAGTGCACCAGATTTTTTTAAATTTAATTCATACTTTTGATATATTTTAGCTATATTTTTTTGATTAGGATAATTCGCGGAATTAGCGTAATCATCGGCGCTTATTAAATCATTTTTGCTGCTTGAAATTATAGAAGCGACAGCTTGGGGCTTTAGTACTTTTGGATCAATTCCAAGCTGTTTGATTGATTGTTTAATCACTCCTTGCTTATCGCTTTCATCATATATAACAAAATTTGAATTCAATCCAATATGCTTTCCTTCGGTTCTAAGTAGCCTGACACATATACCGTGAAAAGTTCCCATCCATGGCATAAAAGACCTATTGTCGCTATCTTGACCAAGTAAAAGTCCTAGCCGGCTGCGCATTTCTTTGGAAGCTTTGTTTGTAAAAGTAACTGCTAAAATTTGGCTGGGATTTATATGTTTTACTGATATCAAATACGCTATTCGATGTGTAAGTGTTTTGGTTTTACCACTGCCCGCTCCGGCTAATATCAAAAGTGGGCCGTCGACACATTCGACAGCTTTTTTTTGAGCAACATTAAGTCCACTTAAAATATCCATCAATTAATTATAAGTTATTATTTGGCGAATAAATAGGAAGATACAAAGTATGCTATTCCAATAGCTACAGCTACTATCAGCAAAATCCAAATAATAACATTCCAGCCATTCTTCTTTTTCGCTGGATGCGAAAGTGGCGAATGATATTCTTTGGTGTCATATATTGAACCGCTTGTTTTTTCTTGAGAGTTTTTTTCTTTATATTGTTGGCTGATTTCGGTTTGAGCACTGTGAAGATAAGGATTACCTAAAGGTACAGGATCTTTGGATTTGTTCGGATTAGAAGAACCTAACTTATCAGTTGTTGGATCGCTTTCAACATCTAATATGTCTTTTTGTAACTCAGGCGGTAGATTTATATTTCTTGTTTCTGGATTAGGTTCGTATGGATTATCGTCTTCTATTAAGTCATCTTTTTTATGTTCATCAGCAATGTCTGTGCTATTTTTTGAGTTGTTTTCATTATCTGAAGTTTTTTCTTCTGGTTTGGAGTTATCATCCTTTGGTATTTCGGTTTGATATGATGAAAAAGCACCTAGAGGTCTCTTTTCGACTTTTGTTTCAGGCAAAAAGGGCGAGTCAGTTCTAGCTTGTGTAGTATCATTTTTAATATTTTCAACTTTTTCATGTGCATCGAGTGGATCTGGCATTGAGTGAGGATTGAGGGTCTCTGATTTTAATTGTTTATTGGCTATTTTTTTTGATTCTACATCTTTAATGTCTGATTTTATTACATTAGCTTTCATATCAGAGCTGGGGTGGACAACATCCATAAATCTACCAATGCTTCTATTTGTTTGTCTAGGACTTAATTTTAACTTTTCGGTTCCTCTGGACTTCTGTGCGTCTAATTTAAGATCTATCTTGGTACTAAGGGTTTCGTTAGTCGTGCGTTTAGTATTTACATCAATAATTTCCTTTTTATCTAAAGATTGCTTTTTAACATTATTTGAAACCAAAGCTGAATTCACAGCCCTATCCAATTCTTCAAAATCTAAGTCAGTCATATCTAATCCACTTTCTTATTTATTTTATGCGCTTTTTTTACAATCTCACTGAAGCTATATGTTTCCAAACTCGACCCACCTATAAGTAGTCCGTCAAGTTCAACACAATCTAAATAAGATGATGCGTTATCGATAGAAACACTACCACCGTATAGGACTACTGCATTATGTGCCGTATCTTCACCGTAAAGATGTCTTATTTGTGCTCTGATTACTCTAGATGCCGAAATCGCATCTTCAGAGCTAGCAAAATCTCCAGTACCTATAGCCCAAACAGGTTCATAGGCTATAATAATATCTTTCATTTCATCACTTGTTACATTCGCAAGACCGCTCAATATTTGATCCGCTAAGACATCAGCAGTTTCGTTATTTGCTCTTTCTGTGGCTGTTTCACCAACGCACAAAATAGGTCTTATATTGTTTCTTAAGGCAGCTTGAACCTTAGATCTAATATCCTTTTCGTGTTCATTAAAAATATGCCGTCTTTCCGAATGACCTACTATACCATATTCCACCAAGCCTTTTAATTGATAGGCTGAAATCTCTCCGGTGAAAGACCCTTCGTCCCGCCAGTAAAAATTTTGAGCCGCAAGCTTAAATTGACGTCGATTAATTTGTAGGCTAATTGTTTGAAGAGATAAAAAATTTGGAGCTAAGACAACTTCAACATCTCTTCTTATTTTAATAATATCCGAAAGTTTGTTTACAAAAATACTAGCATCATGAATACTTTTATTCATTTTCCAGTTACCAATAATGTATGTTTTATCTTTGGACATAAAAATATTACTTATGTTTAGTCTTATTAGTGTAGCTTATTTTTTTCTTTGCGTCTAGTAAACTTTTTATACCCGGTAGATTTATACCAGACAGTAATTCAATACTAGCTCCACCACCTGTGGAAACATGCGTGAAGGTTTTGTGCGATTTTTTTGACCACTTTAAGGCAAAATCGGCTGTATCTCCTCCTCCAATAATAGAAATTATATCTTTTGTAGATATAGCATCAGCTAAATCAGCAGATGACTCGGCGAACTGATTAATTTCAGCGTATCCCAAAGTTCCATTCCACAAAACAGTTTTTGATTGTTTAATTTCTCGAGAAATAATATCTGAACTTTTTGGACCTAAATCCAAAGCTATATCGTCTGGCTGCAAACCAAACCTGTCGACTATTCTGACTGTACTTGTTTTAGAAATAGATTTGCTAACTCTAAAATCCACTGGTAGTAAAATAAAACTATCTGTTTTATCTTGCCCTACTTTTTCTTTGGCAAGTTTATATATCTTATCTAAAACAGCAGTCTGATTTGCTTCAACTTTACTTGCGCCCATTTTGTATCCTTTATAGGACATAAAAGTATTTGCCATTGCTCCTGCAATGATTATTTTGTCAGCCAATTCAATAAATTTTTCTATAACGGCAATTTTATCGGATACTTTTGCGCCCCCGAAAATTGCAAATAATGGTCGCTTGGGATTATTAATTACACTTGTTAGCATGTCGTATTCTTTTTCAAGCAACAAACCTGCAACACTGGGAAGATAGTGGGTTATAGCGTCAGTACTGGCATGTGCTCTATGTACGACCCCAAATCCGTCCTGAACGAAATATTTAGCACCTGAACTTAGCGCTATGTCTTTAGCGAAATTTTCATCATTTTGTTCTTCTAAGTTAGAAAAGCGCAAATTTTCAAGTACAATCACACTGTTAGCTGGAGATCGTTTACTGCTTGACGGACCTTATCTCCGACAGTTTTATCGACAAATCTTACATCTTTTTTAAGTAATTTTGCCAGTCTCTGAGCTATAGGTTCTAGGCTGAGCTTACTATCTACGCCCTCTGGCCTGCCCAAATGAGAAATAATCACCACCTTACATCCTCTGTCTAATAGGTAGTTTAATGTTGGCAAGCTAGCCTGAATTCGATAATCATCACTAATATCGCCATTTTCTAGCAATGGCACATTGTAATCTGCTCTCAATAATACAACGTTGTTTTCTAACGGTATATCCTTGATTGTTAATTTATTTATGCCCACCGTTTTATAATTAAGAAGACCTGCTTAATAATTCAGTTTCTTTACAAAAATCAATTTTATAACTATCATACTTCTCAGTTTTCTGATTTTTTGTTGGTTTGTATGATATTACACCGTTATCTATTGGGCACTTAACAACACTGCTTATATAAACGACATATCCGTACTTATCCGCAATCTGTTGTATGTAAACTGTTTCGCTGTCATTTGATTGAGCCGAATACGCAGGGATTGGATATTGTCCGTTTTTTATATAGCTTTCTTTGAGAGACGCAACAATCTCATCAACCACAACATCTGCAGCTTTAGTTAATTTTGTACCATTTTTACCATCCCTATAACCTTCAGCATATTCAGGTGGCGAATAATTATAGGATGACGTGTTTTGATTATTTTGTAGATTATTATTCAAGTCTGAATTGCTATTATTTGAATATTTGGAGGCACTATTATTAACTGTTGATGGAAAAAAATCGTAATATTTATAACCTATCCAACCTCCAATAGAGCCCACGACAACACCAAATAATAATGCTATAAAAAACAGTTGTCTTTTCGTGAAATTAGATTTTTCCTTCTCATTGGTCTTATGGTAATTGCTGTCGCTTTTTGAATCGTTTTCTTTGAAATCGTCGTGATTGTGCTCTTTTTCTGATTGGTTAAGATTTTTTGTTTCTTCACTCATATGCATCCTAAAAAATATTACTTGATTAAATAATAGCACAAATATCAAAAAACATAATCAAAATAAAAAAATCGCTTCTAGCGATTTAATATGGTGATCTCACGGAGAATCGAACTCCGATTGCCAGGATGAAAACCTGGTGTCCTAACCGTTAGACGATGAGACCTTGGTTTAGCCGACATATTGTATCAGAAAAAACGTATTTTGTGAATATTTCACTTAAGTAAAGAGACCTGGCGAGATAGATTATTTCTATCTCGCCAGGCCTAGATTTGGCACTACTTATTTCTTGCGATGCTTGTAGAAATACCGGGGGCTTGCCTCAATTGTCGATTGCGTCGACGGCTCTGTTGAGATGGTCTTCCATGGTAATTTCTTTGATCATGATATTTTGGCTTAGAATAATTATCTATTTTGTTATATATAGACAGATATTCATCTCTTCTAAAAACCGTTTCGTCTGCTAGAGTCTGTGAAATTTCCCATACTCCTCCAGACTGATCAAGATACCAAAGATTTCCACTTTCACGCATTTCATCAATTTGTAGATTTATTAGAGATTTAACTACTTTTGAAATAATCATATTTTTCCAAAAATCATTCAATCTCTTGAAATCTTTGGGCAATTCTTTTTCGAGTAAAATATTTTGATGATTTATTTGAGAGTTCAAAAACTTTCTCAAATGCGCTATCTTTGGACCTACACCCATCAGGTAATTACCAGGTATACCTTTTTTAGTTCTTGGATCAATCGATTTAATAAAAATGTTGATAATCCTGTGGCGGACGACTAACATTTTTTCGATGAATTGATCTTCTGAAAGAACATCTTTGATAGACAGATTGTAGTAGATATTTTTGCTCTGAGCATCGGTTGGTGCTAAACTTTTGTTTTTCAAACCTAATTCACTCCTTAAAGTAGATACCAATGTGCGTACGTTTTTAAAAAGCGTATTTGTTTTTTATATATAATTTGGTTTTTTTTGTCAATAAAAAAACCGCCTATGGCGATTTGAGTGGATGTAGGCGTAGATCATTAACTACGCCTACATCCAACTCGATTTTTTCTACTACTACAACTTCAGCTGTTAGCTAAAAGGTTATTTTGCCTTGTTATACTTCGTCTCGCTTGTTTCTTGCGCTTAGCTCGGGCTGCAATCATAGCATTCAACTCCTTTTCGGCACGCAACCTAAACACTTCACGCAACAAACTGAAACGGCATGATGGATGAGGCGTAAACTCTTCTAGCATGTTGACAAGCGTTGGGCAGCACTCGTAAATTGCTTCGTGCAATTTCAATGCTGCTTGATCGAATCGATTGTTGCTGTCACTTTTTTTCAACAAACACTTCAATTGGTGCTTGGTGAAATGCCAATCGATAAACTCATCGATTACTAAGATGATCTTGCTGGTCTCTTCTCCCCGCAACATGTCTATCCTGTCTGTAGTAGGAAATACTTAAATCGAAGCTAACTTCAATTTAAGGAATGAGTATAATACAGTTTGACAAATAATGTCAAACATTTTATATATAGTGTATTTGTTTGTATGTCATACCCAATATATAGCGCTACATAAAACTTAAAACATTAAAGCATTGACTTTATATTATTTTTGTGGTAGTATAAGCTTTATCAACCGGTGGGTAGTCTTGATGGCTACTTTTTTATTGGCTGAGCAATTTAAAAATCGGATTATTTCAGTGCACATACGTGTTCTGAAAACACTAAACCCCCGGAGGGCAGCTTAATGCTAGAAACCAAAGCTAAGTTCTTGGAGTCCAGGGTTAACCTGGATAACAAGATTGCGCAGGCACAGAAAGTCTTCAACTCGCTCTCGAAAGCTAATCAGTCGAAAATGCAAGTTCGGGCCAACCGCTTGAATAAGATTGACGACCGATCGGCAGAGCTCAAAAAAAACTTTGATTTCGTATCGAAGATGGCTGAAGACAACAAAAGTTCGAGCGATCGCGCCTTTATCAACCAATACTGCACCAATCAGGCTCAAGGAATGTTCCAAGAGCTTGAAAATTTGCATATTGAGGTCGATGAGATCATCAGAGAACTAAAAGCTCTTGAAGACTCAATCGATAAGACGAAATCCTTCGAAGTCATCAAGACCAATCCTGTATCGGCTCAACCAAAAACAATGACCGATATTAAGAGCGTGACTGTTTCAAAAGGATGGCGCTTCTTGGCGGTCGTTGTTGGACTGATTTCCTGGTTTATCTGGCGAAATCACGACTTCACACAAGCAGTCATGATCTCAGGAAAGCCCGTTGCATTCCAGCTTCGTGATGCAAGCTCATGGTGGGCTGCAGTTATGGCTGGTTTGGCTGGCTACACGGCTACGATAGTCTTTGGTTTGTTGTTTCGCTCTAGTAAAAGGGGTGATCGATGAACAATCGTAGGCTAATCTTGAGTGCACTAGCACTCTGCCTGCTGCTGATTGGGCTCTTGCTGACCCTGTTCAGGTTTCAGCAAAAAGAATCTCAACGTAATCCCGAAAAAGTGATCACAAATCACAACGGGAAACACGTTGAAACTCACAAATCCCAACACATCTGCCCAAAGAGTTCAGTTAAGAGTCGCGTCGGTATCTGTGTTAAGTCTCAAACTCAAACACCGAAACCGTCGAAATCTAGCTGTCCTAAGGGTTTGAACAAGAATCGCAACGACGTCTGCGTAATGCCAAATCCGACATCTACGCTAGATTGGGTCTATCCTTCGGGTAAGCCTAGTCTGCCTAGGGTTACAACTCCACCAGAGGAATCTCCTCCAGTTGTGGAAACGTCGCGCGCCGGTGGAGGTGGTGTTGTCGATAACCCCACCAATTCACCAAGTTCGGAGTCTGGAGTGACGGCACCTAGTGCCAGTCCCGCTCCGACCACACCTAGACCAACACCTTCAAATGAAGGCGGGTCTAATGATGGTGTTGTCGGAGGTTTCTAGCCTCTATCGGGTTGTGGCGGGCGAAAGACTTTTCTTTCGCCCGCCCACCCTCACTAATCACGAATGTGCACTTATGAAATAATCCGATTTTTAATTATTAACAACCTAGTGCGTTATAAAAAAATTATTAATTAAATTCGTTCTATATAAGGAGAAAAATATATGATAAAAAACATTCGTTCATATTTAAATTACGCTCCAAAAAAAATGATAGCTGCGGTTATTATGATTACTTCTGCGATCGTAGTTCCTACAGTTGCATTCGCTTGGGGTCCTTCTAGAGATACTTTTACAACTGCAAAACCTGCAGATTATGTAACATTTAACTCTATCGTAGATAATCCTGTACAAGGTGATGAGAGAAACTTTATGCAAGTTAAAGCATCTGATACAGCAAACTCTACATATGCTGATTCAATCAGTTTAGTGCCTGGTAAAAAATATACTGTATCTATGTACTATCACAATAACGCTGCAAGTAATCTTAATTTAACAGCAAATGGAGCTTACGCTAAAGTACAAATTCCAGCAGTTGTTACAAAAGGTTCAGCAAATATAAAAGCGGTAGGTAAAATTGGTGCAAGTAACGCCAAACCAACCGAAGTTTGGGATGATATATCGTTTAACAACTCGACAGATGGTGATATAGCGCTCAGATTTGTTCCTGGTAGTGCACATATTTATAACCGTGGTAAAACAAATGGTGCCGAATTATTAGGTGACAAAATCATAACTAGTGGTATTCCTCTTGGTTATGATAATCTAGATGGAAATTTAAAAGGTTCGTCTGACTATGCTGGTTACATTACATTTGAAGTGACGGCTGATCAACCTAATTTCACAATATCTCAACAGGTTAGAATAAAAGGTACTACAAACTGGAGCGAAAGTGTCAATACTAAGACAGGTGATCAACTTGAATTCCAAATTGAATACAAAAATACTGGTACAACACAGCAAAATGACGTAGTTATAAAGGACGTCCTTCCAGCTGAACTAAGCTATGTTAAAGGATCAACTTTACTGAAAAATGCAAGCAATCCAAATCCAAAAAATGTTAGCGATAATCTTGTATCAAATACAGGTATAAATATCGGTAACTACACTGCTGGTTCAAATGCTTTCTTGAAATATGAAGCAATTGTAACCAGTGATGTAAAATGTGGTACAAACACAATTACTAACAAAGTTGACGCACTAACTAACAATGGTTCAAAAAGTGATACAGCATCATTTGTAACAAATAAGACTTGTGACAATAATGATGGTGGTAATACAGACGACACTACAAAGAAAGTTGATGAAGTTAAAACACTTGAAAAACCAGCAGAGCTTCCACGTACTGGTCCAGCTGATATGCTAATAGGTACATTAGGAATAGGCTCAATGGTAACAAGCGCTGCTTACTATGTAGCTAGTCGTAAAAATATCTAAAACACACTGATTGCCCGTTTACTATTAACCCGCTAATTTGGCGGGTTTTTAGTTTGATAATTTATTGCAAAGGTAATTCAAATCCAAAAGTAGATCCCTTTCCTTCTACTGAATCAAAAATTAACTGACCTCCGTGGTCATCGATAATTTTTTTTGCAAGAAACAGTCCAACGCCAGTCCCGTCTGGTCTTTGAAGTTTAGCGTTTGATGCTCGATAAAATTTTGTAAATAGTTGCGCTTGTTCAGATTTTGGCACTCCTATACCTTTGTCTTTGACAGTAAATATTATCTTATTGGGTTTTTGTTCCAGTTTTATGATTATTTTTGATCCTTCGGGTGAATAATACATTGCATTGTCTGCATAATTCATAATAACTTGACGTATTTTGCTTTCGTCAATATCTAAAACAGGAAAATCTTTGGGTTTTTTATATATAAAAGTTAATCCCCTTGATAGGGCTGAAGATTTCAAAGAATTCAGTTCTTGTTCTACTACATCAGATAAATCAACTGATGTTTTTTCAATTGAAAACTTACCTGTTTGGAGCCTCGAAACATTTAAAAAGTCATTGATGAGATTAACCATACGCTCGCTGCTATTAAAGGCCTCTTTTAACATACGCTTTTGATTCTGACTTATCTTGCCTACATCTCCCTCTAATACCATACTCAGATATCCCTTCACAGAGGTAAGGGGGGTTCTGAGTTGATGTGAGGCTAAAGATAAAAATTCATCTTTAGCTTTATCTAATTTTTGTAATTGGTTATTGGATAATCTTAGTTCTTTGGTTGCATCTTGTATTTTTTGTTGAAGATTTGAATTCAATTCTCTGACAGCCTGAACCGACATAATATTCTGTATAGCGATAATCAACTCGTCTGACATAGCAGCAATAGTTTTGTAATCTCGTGTATTATAATTTGAAGCTTGGTGCTCACCCATACATAAATAACCCACAAGTGAGCCTTCTCTAATTAAAGGAAGAGCTATTTCAATCTGATGTGAAACCATCATTCTTCTAACAGGATCGTTCTGTCCCAAATTTGAAGCTATCACCAATCCATACTGCAATTTCGCGCCTACAAACATATCTGAATCTTGCTTGGGGATTTTCTGATGACCAATAGTTCCAGAGCTAATCGTATGATTATTATCTAAATTCACAACAAAAAAAACTTGAGAGCTTTTCATCGTGTCTGCAATAACCTTAGAGACACTAGATAATAAATTACGCATGTCTGTGGTGGATGTTAATGTTTTGGACAATAAAGCATAAAACTCAGAAGATACATAGCTGTCTCTGTAAAAAATTTTATTAGTTATTTTGTCAAAAAAATCTCTGATGGGCTGAAACAAGAAAGCTAATCCCAAGGTTAGTAAAATATTTATCGCTGAAATTGACGCCTCAAAAGATCTGTTTAGTAAAAATGTAGATAGAAAGTAAGCAATCACAACATACACTACGGAAAGTGTGGCTAGTGATAAAACATAGACAATTGTTCTCACAACAGCCATTTTGATATCAAATAAGCGATATTTTACGACGCCATAATAAAGACTTAGAACTAATATAATCAATGGTGTTATACCAAACTCAGTAAGAGAAAATTCACCTGTAAATACAGGCAATATAAGCGTAAATAAGACCACTAGAGGTAAAGATAGTCCAAGGCCAAAGGTGATTGAAAGTAACTGCCTGCGCCTTACGCCGGTTGTGTATTTTAAACCATGGATAATACAATAAACAACAATTGCGATGATATAAAAAATTGCTAGTGCGTAAATCCAAACCAAAGGACCAAAATCGATTGCGTAGACATTTGATTGCACTTTTATATCTGAGACAACCAGACTTGAGAAACACATCAAGCATATTACCCAAAGAGGAGGCAAAGAAATTGTTATTAATCTTCGAATTTTCTGCACTTCAGCCAAACTTATCATAAATTGCATGAGCAATATCGAAACTGCCAGAGATGAAGCGAGTACCAAGTAGTTTGCAAAAAGCGCCAAGTTCAACTGTATAGTTGTGTCATTGCTCAAATGATTTGAGATTATCCAAGCTCCTGTAAAAAAACTAAAAAGAGCAAACAATACATTAGTTTTACTTTTGTAGCCCCGACGAACCAAACTACCAACAGCAAGAGAAATTAAACCTACTATTATTATCAAGTCAATAACAATATAAAAATCTCTCATTTCAACCCAATTATACCGCTTATAGCTATTTAATTAAACTACTTTCGATTTTCGCGCTCTTCTTTGGAGTAGCTAGCTAAAGGATTAAGCCCAAGTTTCATCCTTCCAATCATTGCAAACAACCCCAGATAGTGGGCAATTCTAGCGTGTCTAATCGTACCGCTCTCGCCACTATAAGCATCCATGTAGCGCCATGCGGGAACATAAGTAGGTTTTTTTCTTTTGTTTATTTGGTCGTTGGTTAAATTCAAAAAAGCCTCTGTCGAACCTAAAGCCGATGCTACGTCAACACCCTGAGCGATAGAAGGCAGTGGCGCTGATTCTTGAACTGCTATCAAAGAATTGATATCACCATAACTAGGTATGTATGGTAGACACCTACTAAAATCGACCTTCATGCTAGCAACTTCATCTAAGGGCATGTCATTAGGCACTCCCATAACTTTCTCAAAAGTATGTCTGCTATCCGGATCAAAAGTGGATGCTATAGCTGCAAAACCTATATTCAATACCATCAATACAGGCTTATGAAGCTTTCTTGCCTCTCTTGCAATCATTGTGCCTATCTCAAGTCTGGTCAATTCTGATTCGTCAATAACCAAATCAGCCTCTTTTATAAAATCATTTACATTTTCCATATTCACTCCTTCTGGATATATGGTTATATCAGCATCGGGTTGTATGTCTAATATGAGTTCTTTGAAAACTTCAACTTTTTTCTTTCCCAAAGTGCTGTGCTTTGCTCCAGAAACACGATTTATATTTTCTTCTTCAAAAATTTCAGGATCAGCTACTGCAAATTTTGATATTCCAATTCTTGCCAGTTTTTCACCCAATTGAAAACCGTCCCCTCCTACGCCTGCTATAGCAACTTTTGATTCGATAATTTTTTGCTGTTCAGCCTCACTAAAAAAACCATAATTTCTAGAATATTTTAGATCTTTATAGTTGTTCACTCTAAACCTTTCATACTGCCAAAATAACTTATTGCGCCAAATTCAGTATCAATCTGAGATATAGCTGCTCTTCCTAGGCGATCGGCAAACTCGTGTTGGTCAATTCTGATTGGATAATTGATGCTATGATATTTTTCTATCATTTTTTTTGGACCAATTTCTTGTAATGGTACTCCAAAAGCGGCCAAATCTCTTTTTAGGTTGTCTTCTACTACCGCATAAACAGGGTTATTAGTGTCTAACGATGTATAGGCTACCGAACTCATCAAGATTCGTCTCTTAATCAATGACCTAATAGCGATATTTTCATAGCTCACGATAAATCTAGACGATTCTTTAGATCCTATCGGTAGTGAATCAGAGAATAATTCTGGAAAAAATAATTCTATAGGCAATAACTCATCATGTTCTTTGCTTTTTTCTGGTAATCTCATACATCCTACAATTGCAAGTTCACCCAGTCTATTTTCAAAGGCAATAATATGAGTTGAACGCTCATCATCACTGTCAAGCTCAGTTCCATCGGGCCTTTTTTCGCTCGAATCAAGGATGCCTGTTTCATCAACATAGATATTCGCTCTAAATTTAAGATAGGCCTCTTCAAGAGAATCAGGTTTGTAATTTACTATAGAATCTGCATCATAAATACCCACCCCAAACCTTTTATTTGGATGCATAGCAAATAATTCTGTTCTTATAAGCCCACCGCCTAAATTATTTTGACTGAATTTTCCCTCAACTGACATAATCTGGAATTCTAAACTTAGTTGGTAATAATAATATCTTTTCACACATGTATAGCTGCGTCAACTTACTAAAACATAAGTTTGATTATGATACAATCATTGTGTATGACAAAAATTGCTATTATCGAAGATGATCCCGTTATAAGCCAGATGTATCGCATGAAATTCGAAGCTGAGGGGTTCTCCGTTCAGCTCGCAAACAACGGTAGTCGGGGTGTTTCATTAGTTAAAGATTTTAAACCAGACATGATTCTACTGGATTTGGAAATGCCTGAAATGAATGGAGAGACAGCATTAAAACAAATTCGTTCTCACGACTGGGGAAAGCATATTCCTGTTATGATACTGACCAACCTCGGCGCCGAAGAAGCACCGAAATCATTAAAAGCTTTAGGAATAATTGATTACATAGTCAAAGCAAATCTGACTCCAAGTGAAGTGTTGTCTAAAGTTAAAGAAGAGCTAAAAAAACTAATTTAGATCTGTTTGACCTTGTTTATCAGCTACAATCCTAGCTGCTCTAATAACATTGTCAATTAGTGCGGCGATTGTCAGCGGACCTACTCCGCCAATCTTTGGCGTAATTGCAATATCATCAAGATCTCTGACATCATCGGCTACATCACCAACTAAACTACCATTTGCATCAGTGGTGCCAGCGTCAATAACAACTGCCCCAGGTTTTACCATCTTTCTGGTTATCAAGCCTGGTTCACCAACAGCTGATACAATTACATCAGCACTGGCTAATGTGACTTCTAGGTTGGTTGTTGAGTCAGCAACAATTACTTTTAACCCCTGATTAGTCCAAAGTTTAGTGATTGGTTCGCCAACCAGCTTACCGTTGCCTACTACAACTATTTTCTTACCATACATCTCTACACCATAACCTGCAACCAACCAATCAATTGCTTGAGCTGTTGCAGACGTAAAATTAGATTTTTCACTAAGCCCATCGACATCTTTGTCGGCTGAAATCTTGTTTAAAATTAAATCGCTCTGTGTAGGATCCTCCAGAGGTAATTGTACTATTATGCCGTGTATAGAGGCGTCTTTATTAAATTTCTCAATGGTTTTTATAAGATCTTCTTGATTTACTATCAAGTGTTCAATCTCAACTAATATATCTTCGGCGTATTGTTTTTTTAATTCTACATATTTATCACTGACTGGATCACTGTGAGTTTGTAGAATTGCCAATTTCGGTATAACCTTCCAGGACTGACGAAGAGCTCGGACTTGTTTGGCTTGTCTTTCCTTCACAAAACCAGCTATTTCAGCGCCACTTAAAATTTTCATTTCATCCTCTCATTTTCCAACATTTTAATTAATGTCTTTACGGAGTAATCTATAGCCTTCCATGTTTCCTCACGCCTGACTTGACGCTTGGTCAAAAAAGGATAATCTCTTCTATCTCTGATATCCCATATGATAGATTTTTTCTTGTCAAAATGATACTTATGACATGCACCATCAAACACATCTTGTCTAGCAAATATCAATATGTCCTGCTGGGCAAATAAATGACTGGATGATTGGCGAGATTTTTCTGATAGTTTGAAACCGTGCTCTTTGGCCAGCATAGTAGCCCACCTATCTTTGTAGTTAAACGGGTGCCTCCATCTTTCAATACCACTAGAACTTACTATGTATTTATCGCCAGTTAATTTTTTGAAATAACCCTCTGCTAATCTGCTCCTGTAGATATTGGCCCTACAAACAAAGTGTATTTTTAGTTTTTTCATCTATCTAATTGTACCAAACCCAATC
>Ga0214923_10005137_pt1 | contig 15364 bp, 13 predicted proteins | sample LL1510_MetaG_FD_177993 | JGI IMG/M metagenome (GOLD analysis project Ga0214923, IMG submission 177993) | Freshwater microbial communities from Lake Lanier, Atlanta, Georgia, United States - LL-1510 | ecosystem: Environmental > Aquatic > Freshwater > Lake | place: USA: Georgia | collected...
ATATACATTTAAAAGGTAAACCGTATGATGCGAGCATAAGTCTTGATAAGTTAGTAGAAATAACGAATGGATTTTCAGGTGCAGAAATAGAGAATTTATTAAATGAAGCGATGTTATATGCATTAAGAGAAAATAGGGAAGTTATTACAAAAACTGATATTGAGATAATGACGAATAGGATATTAACTGGATGGCAAATTAGTGAAAATAAATTATCAGAAGAGATGATAAAACAAATAGCGATTCACGAGATAGGTCATGCATTAATAAGCATATTTACAAATTATAAAAAGATATTAAAAGTGGTAATTAATTTATGGTCACCGAAATCTCTTGGATTTACGATGTTTGAAGAATCGAGTAATTCATTATTATCGACGAAGGAATATTTATTTAAGGAGATAATGGTATTACTTGGAGGAAGAGTAGCAGAAGAAATTTTTTATGGAGATAAAATATCAGCAGGAGCAGTAGATGATTTTCATAGAGTAAAGAATATAATTCAAAGGATGGTATTAGACTATGGCATGGGAACAAATTTATTTTTACCTCAAAATTCAGATAAATATAAAGAAAAAATTGATTTAGAAATAGAGAACATATTCAATGAAGCATACCGAGAAGCAAAATATTTATTAACTACATCAAAACAATTAATAAATGATTGTGCAACATTATTAATAGTTGAGAATGAAATAACAGAAGAACAAATTATTCAAAAAATGAATGGTATATATGATTATTTGAAGAAGAAATAATAAAAATATAAAAATCTAGATAATATATTAAACTTTAGAATCTGAGAATTATTATAAAGTTTGAAGAATATAAAATAGATATTTATAATTTATAATAATTTATAAAGTATATAATTATTTATGACTTAGTAATATGATGATATATAAAAAATTGCATTTATATATATAAATTATTTTCATGTATATTTTTATATATGAAAAATAAGATAAGTTGTTATATAAATTTTTATAATGATTTAGATTTTTTAAATTCAATTTTAGATCATATAGATAAATTTATTGATGAAATAGTAATAGTTGATGGTCCTTACTTATATTGCGTAGATACTTTAAAGAAATTTAATTTATACTATGATGAAAATTCATTACCACAAGAATTACAAAAAATAATTAAAATATATGGAGAAAAAATAAAATATTATTATAATATTTGGAATAATGAAAAAGAAAAGAGAATGTTTGGATATGACAAATGTACAAATGACATAGTAATGTTATTAGATTCTGATGAATTTTATTATATAGATGAACAAAAATTAAATGAATTTATTGAAAGTAATTATAATGTTGGAGGGTTTAAGATTTATAATATGAATAGAACTAATTTATATTATGAATATGCAGATAAATTTATCATATTTAAAAAAAAAATTATAAATTCTCATCAACACTTATCATATACTTGGTTAGTAGGTGTAGATGGTTTAGAAGAAAAAGATTTCAGAATGATATCATTAAATTATATAGGAATTATATATCATCAAACATTAAATAGAACAAAATATTATAATAGTATAAAATATATTTTTTACATTTCTCTTTATAATTCATTAAACAATACTAATAATTTTTTAGGATTTAATTTAGAAGATATTCTTAAAATAATAAAATTAGATGATTTTTTAGAAATATTTTCGAAAAGTAAGATTGAATTAATTAACATTCCACAAAATAAAATACTTAAACATATTGATACGTATATAGATTTAGAACCTTATAATAATAATCATAAACATGGATATTTTACAAAAAAAATGAAAGTTATTAATGATCTTCAAATGTATTTTTATTTAGATGAAAATTTAATAACAAATAATGAAATAAATATATGTATTAAAACAAATAATATTAAAAATATTGAAATAAATTTAATAGAAATTTCATTAGATAAAGCATATTTTTATCATAATAAAGTTGAGTTAGAAGTTAAAGATAATTATGTAATTTATAATAAAGAAGTAGTAAATAAAAACAATATTTATTATGTGTTAAATGTTAAATGTAAAACTATTGAAAATACTTTATTAGGTATGATTGAAGATATTTTTATAACATTAAAATCTATAAATATTACTAATGTAGTGCCATTTGGTGAAGAATGTTATACTTGTAAAACTATTGATAAAAAATTTAATAATACAGCAATTAAGCGTATTGGTTATCCATTTGATTATGTAGGACATGTTTATATAGAAAAAATACATTCAAAAATTTTAAATTGTTCACCTTTAAAACATTCTGATCTAAATTATAGGAAATTTGATAGAGATGATAATCAATATTTTTTATTAGATGATAAATATAAATTTTTGTATTGGCATGATATTACTCATGAAAATGAAAATTTTCCAGATGATAAAATTGATGATTTTTTAAATAAATATAATAATAGATATGAGAGATTACTCAAAATATTAAATTCAAATGAAACAGTAGCTATAATAACTGTTCAACATTTTGATTTTATTTATGATTGTAAAAATAGAATTAATGAAGTTAAATCATTATATAATTATTTACGCGAGTTAAATAAAAATATATATTTAATTTCATTTAATTATTCAGAAACAAATTTTATATATGAAAATTTAGTTCATATAAATATTTCATATGATAGAACAACAGATTTTAATGTTTCTAAAAATAATTTTATAAAAAAATTGTTTGAATATGTAAATTTAATATTATAATCAATTTCTATTTACTAAAATAATTTAATAATATTTATTACAAAATTTTATTAAATATATTTTTTACAAAAAGTATATAAAAAAATGAATATAAAAAATAATATAAATATTTAAAATAAAATGAGCAGCACCCAATATGATAATATAGATAAATGTTATATTGCATGTAGAAAAAATAATATTAAAATATTAAAAGATATATACTACAAAAAAATATCAATTATAATAGAAAATAGTAATTTAATATTTATATGTGCATGTTCAAGAGGGAATCTAGAAATAGCAGAATGGATATATAACATTAATAAAGATGTAATAATAAATATCAACGATGAATTTAAGAAAGCATGTAAAAATGGGTATATAAATTTGGTTAAATGGTTACATAGTATAAATCCTAACATTAATATATCAGCAAACAATGAATATCTATTTCGTATAGCATGTAAAAAGGGGCATTTAGAAATAGCACAATGGTTATTAACAATAAAACCGGATATAAATATATCTGCACTTGATGAACAAGCATTTCGTATTTCATTTATAAATAATTATAAAAGCATAGTAAATTGGTTATTATCAATAAAACCAGATATAAATATATCAGCAGTTAGTGAAGAAGTTTTTTATCATGCATGTGAACAAGGAAATTTAAAAGAAGCACAATGGTTATTAAAAATAAAACCAGATATAAATATATCAATAAATGATGAAGAAATTTTTAAATTAATATGTAAAAAAGGAAATTTAAAAGTTGCAAAATGGTTATTAAAAATAAAACCTGATATAGATATATCAAGTAATGATGAAACAGCTTTTTATTATGCATGTGAACAAGGGCATTTAGAAATAGCACAATGGTTATTAACAATAAAATCGGATATAAATATATCAATAAATGATGAAGAAATTTTTAAAGAAGTATGCAGACAAGGTAATTTAAAAATAGCAAAATGGTTATTAAAAGTAAGACCATATATAAACATATCAAGTGACAATGAATATGCATTTTGTTATGCATGTGAATTTGGAGATATAAAAGTAGCTCAATGGTTATTATCAATGAAACCGGATATAAATATATCAATATTTGATAATTATGCTTTTATAAAAGCATGTAAAGAAAATCATGCAGATATAGCATTATGGTTATGTAGATTATTAAATAAATATAAAGTTATAATTGATGAAAACAACAAAATAATAAATTATTATATAATAAATGATGATATAATAAATGATAATATAAAAATGGATGATATAACAAATGATAATATAACAGATGATGATATAATAAATTATGAAATAATAGATGATTTATTAATGAATAACATACCGATAGATAAGGATAAAAAAATAATAAATGAAATAGAATATTGTTCAATATGTATTTCAACAATGCCGGATATAATTACAAAATGTGATCATTATTATCACAAAAAGTGTTTAAATAGATTATACATACATAAAAAAGCGTGTGAAAAAGATAATATTGAATATTTAGATAAATTCATAATGAAATGTATAATATGTGAAGAGGAAATATTAAGTTGCAAAGAACTAGTAAGACCAGCATTAGATAGAACATCTAGTAAAAAGAGAAAATATACTTGAACATTTAATTTATTATAATTAATAAAAAATTAAAATTAAAACAAAAAATTATTCACTACCAAAAAATGCACCTTTACCTTTATTAAAATCAGTTAATCTTGTAATAATTTCATTTTTATTTATTACAATATCTTTAATAATATCTTTCATAGAAATCATACCAATAAATTTTTTATCTTTATCATCAGTAATAAGTAGATGATGAATATCTTTTAATAACATTTTTTCCATACATGTATCAATAGAATCAGTTGTTTTAACAACGACGATATTATTCATATTAGTATAAATATCTTTAACAGCTATATCTTGATTTTGTTTATTAAAAACACCAACTTTATTAATATAATCACGTTTTGAACAAACTCCAATCAAGTTCTGTTCATCATCAATAACTGCCAGAGAACTAATATTAAGAACAGAAAATCGCATAAGTGCTTCCTGAATAGGATTATTAGCATTTATTTTGAAATTACATTTATAATAACATGATTTTTTAAATATTTCATATGCATTAGAAGTATTTTTAGTTAGATTATTTATATTTCGAATTCCAAATCTGAATGTATTCATTATAGATAATTTGTATATATTAATTTTTAAATTTGTTTATATTATTTTTAATTAAAAATTGAAAAACGATATATAAATTGAGGTTAAATAATATTAAATATTGAGAATGAATTTTTTAGAACAAAAGACACGTAAAGATGTATTAAAAAATATAATATTAAATATAGATATTCCATCAAAAAAATTATACAAAATGATCATTACCGATAATAAAACAACAGATGATGAAAGAAGAATTGGTTTTTTATTTGAAACAATATCAATATTATTAATAATTGGGAAATGTTTAAAAATAGAATATAACAATATAATGGATGGTCAATTACAATCATTAAAAATATGTAAAAATATAAATATTTTATTAGAAAAGAAAATATCTCAAGGTAATAATCCATCAGATATTACAATTAAACACAATGATAAGATTATAGCTTTTTCAGTAAAATACAGGAATAAATTTATACCAAATCAATCGAGTGTATCAGAATTAGATGGTGAATTATCAAAGACATGTGATAATTATTTGATTGGATTGATTGTAAAATCTAAAAATGTAGTAATTGAGCATAATTATAAAAATGATGGAAGTAATCAAAAAAAATTACATACAAAAGTAATAAATGATAATTTATTATTAGATGAAAATGATATAATTGAAGGTTTAGATATTTTTTGTGAAAAATTTAAAAACATAGATATTGAAGATTATATTGAATTAATAAATAGAGATTATTTAGATTCGAAAAGAAAGCAATTAAAACTGAAACTACATCAAAAGATGACATATTTAAATTTTTTAAGAAATAAAAAAGAGTTATTACATTTAATATCACATAAACCGAGGAGTGGTAAAAGTATAACTATATTAACAATATGTAAATATTTATTAGAGAATGGAAATAATAAGATATTAATAATGACATCAGTTCCAGACACAATTAATAGTTTTATTAAAGATTTAGATGAATATATAGATTTTAAGGATATTAAGTATAATAATCAACAAGAATTTAAAAATATATCTAAAGAATATAAAGGAATAGTATTTTGTAGTGTTCAATACTTAAAAATAAATCCAGAAGAGAAGAAAGAATATCTTAAAAATATAAGATTTGATACCATGATAATTGATGAATGTCATATGGGTTCATCTACAATTAAAACCGAGAAAAACATATTAAATATAGAAGAACATATTGACAATATTCGTTCAAATATTAAGATGAATATATTTGCATCAGGAACAGCAGATAAGACAAAAAAATTTTATAAAATAAAAAATGTATATGAATGGACTATAGAAGATGAATCATACATGAAAAGATTACTAAATTCAGAAATAGAGAATGAAAATAAAGATGAAATAGTAGAAATAATGAAAAACAGACATGGAGATGACTTTGATAAATGTTATAAAAATACTAGATTAAATAAAGATTATTCAAAACATCCGACGCAAGTGTTATTAAAACATAGTATACCTGAGAGTATTATAAATGATATAAAAGAATATAATATAAAAAATAAGACAGAATATGGTTATTCATGTAGTTCATTATTTGGATTAATAAAGAATGTAAAAAAAAATAAATATGATGATATGTTTGAATTAGAGAAAGATTCAGATGGAATTGAATTATTAAAGTCATTTTTTGAGTGTATAATATCATCGAATAGAATGAATAAGAATACTATGATTAAAAAAATAGAAGAAACTCAATCATATTATAAATCGAGATTATCACAAAAAGGTGAACCAAAATTATTTTTGGTATATTTACCAATACATACAGGTAATAATAATATATCGCAATTACAGAAGAACATAAAAAGATTTATTGAAAAATATAGTTTATGGAGTGAATACAACATAGAATATAGTAATTCGAATGAAGATTCATCTGATTACAAAGAAGAATATAATAATTATATTCTTACAATATTAGATAAAACGAAAAAAGAAAATAAAAAAGGTTGTATTTTATTATTAGGTAATAAAGGAAGTGTTGGAATAACATATCATGATTGTGATGTAACAATATCATTAGATGATGGTCATAATTTAGACAATCAAAGACAAAGATTTTCAAGAGCATTAACTGAAGGAGAAAATAAAACAGTTGGAGTAAATGTTGATATGAATATTCAAAGAACGTATTTATATTTGAATGATATAATTCACAAACATAGAAAAATAAGGAAAACGACAAAAACAAATGGGGAGATATTAAAATATTTATATGAAAATCAAATATTTTTATTCAATCCGATTGAAATAAATAATGGGAAAATACGAACATTTGAAATAACAGAATTTTTTACTAAAGAAGCAAATAATATTATAGAAAATATAGATGATACAAAATTATTAAATAATATAATTGTAACTGACGAAGATGTAATTTTAGATAAAGATGAAATAGCATTAGAATTTACTTGGGATAATACATCTAATAATACAGATTCAAAAAATATTAATCGAGATTTATTTGGAGATCAATTAGATTGTCCAAAAGGTGTAATTTCAAAAGTATCTATAGTTGATAAAAATTGTGATGATATTAGAGATAGTGAAAATAATACGGATAATACAGAAGAGAATAAAATAGAAAAACAAAAGAGAATATTAAAGGAGATATGTATTCGTGTATTAATTCCATTATTATCACTAATATCGAGAACATATACTCAACTTAATTTTACAGATATGTTTATAAATAATAATACAAAAGATATAATAAATGATATTTTACATGATAAAAAAATAATTTTAAATAAAAATTCTTATAATAGTATAATAAAAATCATGAATAACAATGATGAAATAATTAATAATATAAGAGAGATATATCAAAATGCACCTGCAAATAAAATACATCAATTAATATCAAAACATTTTATACCTTCAATTGAAGAAAGAAAAAACAATGCTGAAATACCAACACCATTACAATTAGTAGAGGAAATGTTAGATAAAATGCCAAAGGATTTTTGGAAGAAAAAGAATAAAGTATTTGAACCATGTTGTGGCAAAGGTAATTTTGTTATGAAAATATTTGAAAAATTTTATGATGGATTATCAGAAAGATATCCAGATAAAAAGAAAAGATGTAAAATAATAATAACAAAATGTATATATTATGGAGATATAACACCGATGAATGTATTTATAACAACTGAAATATTAAAATGTGAGATACAATCAAGAACAGAAAATAATAATGAGATAAAATATAAATTTAATTCAAATGTAGGAAATACCTTAGAATTAGATGTAAAAGATAAATTTGGAATTGATAAATTTGATGCAATAATAGGAAATCCACCATATGAAGAAAAAAATGCATCAGGTGATAATAAACTATATTTAGAATTTACAAAATATGGGTTAAATAAATTAAATGAAAATAAATATTTATTATTTATAACACCGCGTAATATATTAGAATATATATTATTAGTTTATAAAAACAGGAAATACATAGAAAAATTATTACAAATAAATTTTATTTCGATAGAAACGAGTAATAAATATTTTAAAAAAATAGGTTCAACATTTGCATATTTTTTAATAGAGAATACTGAATATTATAAAAAAACTATCATTGAATACTTATATTGTAATAAAATAGAATCAATTGAGATTAAGCTTATAAAAGGATATAAAATACCTAGAATATTAACGAAGCTGGATATCCAAATTATAAATAAATTAACTTCTAAAAACAATTATAAATTAAATGATTTTATGTTTGGTAAAAAAACACAAAGAATCAGGAAAGATCAATTGACTAAAAAAACAATTATGACTACTGAAACGTCAACACATAAAATTAAAATAATAGACACTATAAATAAAACTAATTTATTCCCAGGGAAGTATTATTATTATGATAAAAAAGACAATGATTTTGATAGTGATAAATTAATATTATCAAAGAAAGGTTATTTAATGCCTTATGTAGATAGAACGAAATCATATACTTATTCAGATAATTTTAAATATATAATTGATGATAATTTAGATGAGATTAAATTATTATTTGATTCAATAATAATAAAATATTTATTATATCAATTTTCAAAAAATGGATTTGATTCAATTAATATAATAAAAATGCTTGATAAAAAAAATTTAAATAAAATTAAGAATGAATCAGATATATTAAAATTATATAATATTAATGATGAAGAATTTGATCATGTTAAATTATTATTAGGTCTAAATAACGATAAATAATAAAAAATAAAAATAATATAAAATAAAAATAATAAAAAAATAAAAATAATAAAAATACGTACGTATAACAAAAAATTTACAAATGATATTTATTGTTAGAATAGAATAAATATTTTATAATTTTAAATTAATAATATATAAATGGATAAAATCAGACCTTCACCTAACAAAAGTGCAACATTATTTCAAATTGGAACTATAAAAACAGGAAATGATGGTAATAAATGGATAATTGTTGAGAATAAAAATGGTGTAAAAAAATGGCAAAAAAATAAAATTATCACTTCTAAAAAATCTTCTAAAAAAACTTCTAAAAAAACTTCTAAAAAAACTTCTAAAAAAACTTCTAAAAAAACTTCTAAAAAATCTTCTAAAAAATCTTCTAAAAAATCTTCTAAAAAATCTTCTAAAAAATCTTCTAAAAAATCTTCTAATAGATTAATGTATTACAATGTTAAAACATTAACAGGTAAACAATTAGAAGAAGTATTATTAAAAAATGATGATAGTAAGTATATATATGAAATAATAAAAACTAAAATAATTCCAGAAATAAATAAACTTCAAATAGAGACATTTATTATTCCATTACCATTATCAGATAATAATTTATATTTTAGTGATTATCCATATTCTTATATTGAAGTAAAATACAATAAAGATATTGAAAACATGAATTATATGTTTTTTGTATTTTATTTAAATAATAAAGGAACTGAAATTAATTATGAACGAGCAATTAGTGTACATTCTTCGATATTAGATAAAGAAATGAAAATAAAAGTGATAGATATATTTGAAAAATATTTATTAGATTACTATTTATGGAACGGATCAAATAATTTTTGTATGTTCATAGAATATAAAAAAGTGAATACAGATAAAGTAAATAAATTAAAACTCAAAGATGACGATACATATCCAGAATTAAATATATATATAGAATTAAAAAAAATAAAAAAAATAAATTTATTATTAGATAATAACAAAGAAACATTATATAATATTATTGATCCAATAACAACATTACTTGATAAGTATGATTATGATAATGAATATGAATGGTCTAATTTTGATATAGAATTTAGAATATTTTCATTAAATGATAAAAAAATAATTAATGATTTAAAAAAAATAATAAAAAAACAAGCTTATATAACAAAAGTACAATTTGAATTAATTAAATCTAAAAGAAATTCAGAGGGAGAAATTATATGGAATTATAAAATATAAAAATATTTTTAGAGTAATTTTTGTTAAAGATAATTAATTTTTTGTAATAATTTAATTTTTGATAATATTTATAAATATATAATCAACTACAATTATAATTAAATTTATATGGGTTTTTAATTGAAAAATTGAAAAATAAATTTATTGGATAATTTAAAAAAAATTAAATTATATTAAAATTACATATTCATAATATGACGAAAAATACATTTTTATGTGTATTTGTAAGCCTACTAGTGTCGTATGGAACGGCAAAGATGCGTGGTAAAGTGTATGGAATTCCACGTCAATCGGAAGCATCTAGAAAAAGACAGCAAGCGATATATGAACAACAGCATAAAGATAAACTTGATGCGAGGAAGGTATACCCAATAATTAGTATTTGGCAGTCTGATTTCCGTAGAGATAATCCGAACATTTGTGAGTTTTGTCGCAATTTGAATGCGACGTGGTTTCATGGAATTCATAATAGTGGCCAAGCCATGAATTTATTGAAAGAAGATTTGGAAAAAATGAAAGAGATGTATTTACAACAAGTATACACTCCTAATAATTTTCCGATTACATGGCGAGATATTAATACATGGCGTGACGTGAACGGAAATTCATTATACTTACATGATTTTACCGAAGATGATATAAAAAATTTTTATTTTGACAGATGTCCACGTGAACCTGTGACTATAGGAGATGTTTTATCATTTATAGGAACAATTACAACTACATTTGTGACTATAATTGTGCCTACAGTGATGTTTGCCGCCTTATGTGCATAAAAGTTGAAATTATATTTATTTAAAAATCTCTATTAAAAAGGATGGTAATAATATGAAATATATTGATATATTTCATGATTCATGTAAAAATAATAATATAAATAGATTAAAAGGTATTTATAATAAAAAAAAACATATAATAGATGAAAATATCCATTTATTATTTATAATAAGTTGTATAGAAAATAATTTAGAAATATTAAAATGGATTTATAATATTAATGTAGATGTTAAAATAAATGCAGACAACGAATTTAAAAGAGCATGTAAAAATGGAAATTTAGAAGTTGCAAAATGGTTAATAGAAATAAAACCGGAAATTGTTATTTCAGATAAAGAAGACTATGTATTTCGTCAAGCATGTTCGAATGGTCATTTAGAAGTGGCGCAATGGTTATATTCAATAAAACCCGACATTGATATAGCATCATGGGACAACGAGCCAATATTCCTTGCGTGTATACGTGGGCATTTAGAAGTTGTGAAATGGTTATATTTGATGAAAGAAAATAATCCAACAATTGATTTATCGACAGAAGATTATTTAGTATTTCGATACACATGTGAAAATGGTCATTTAGAAGTAGCAAAATGGTTATTATTAAACTTTCCAGAAATTGATATATCAAACGACAATGAATATGCCTTTAGTTATGCGTGTAGAAATGGTCATTTAGAAATAGCAAAATGGTTAATAACAATAAAACCAGAAATAAATATATCAGTAGATGACGAATTTTCATTTAGGATGGCATGTATATATGGTCATATAGAAGTTGCAAAATGGTTAATAAAAGTAAAACCAGATATAAATATTTCGGCGAACAACGAAGAAGCATTTATAGAAACATGTAAAGAAGGATATTCTGAGATAGCTGAATGGTTTACAACATTAAATTATAAATATGAAGTTAATATTGATGAATATAGAAATATTACGGATTATATAATTAAGAGATATTTAGTAATTCATAACAGTAGAAAAAGATCATTTAATAATAATGAAGAATGTTCAATATGTCTTTTTAATGAACCAGATATTATTACAGACTGTAATCATTATTATCATGAGAAATGTTTATCAATTTGGTATAATACAAATAATGCATGTCCATATTGTAAAGGAGAAATACAAGTTTGTTACAAAAATAAGTCAAATAAAAAATGAGTATAAATATAAAATTATATTTTTTTATAAAAATTGAAATAAATAATTAATTGATAAATAATATAATAAATTAGTATAAGATGAAAATAAGAAATCCCGCTATATCTATATTACAATTAGTTAATTTAAGTTTTAATTATGTAATTCAAACGAGTAATATTTATAAAATTGATGAGTCACATGCATTAAAGCATAGTATGGATGTATATCAATATTCTAAAAATATTTATAATAGTGAGTTATTTAAAAATTCATACTTAAAAAATCAAGAAAACATAATATATATGGCAGCAATTGGTCATGATATGTGTGATAAAAAATATATGAATGAGACTGAAGGTATAATTAAATATAAATCATATTTAAGTGGTTATATGACAAAAAATGATTTAGATGCAATGTCTAAGATAATAAACACAATGTCATATTCTAAAGTAGTAAAAAATGGATATCCAAAATTAGGAAAATATCAACTTGCATATCACATTGTTCGTGAAGCGGATTTATTAGCTTCATATGATATAGATAGAGCAATAATATATAACATGTATACAAGTAATAATTGTTATACAGAAGCATTAAAAGATACTATAAATTTATTAAACAATCGGATATTGAAGATGAGGGAAAATGGTCTATTTATAACAGAATATTCAAAAAAAGAATCGGAAACATTACATATGAAAGCAATAGAAAAAATAAAAATATTAGAAGAGATATTATAAAATAAAATAAAATAAAATAAAATAAAATAAAATAAAATAAAATAAAATAAAATAAAATAAAATAAAATAAAATAAAAAATTTATTTAGAAATATTAGGATAAAAATAAATATAAATATGAAATTAATTATTATTTTAATCACGATATTTTTAAAGTACACAGAAAGCTTGATACCATCGTGTACAACATGTAAATTTTTTATAGAAAATAGTATAAAACCAGAATTAGGATTATGTAAGATATTCAAAGAAAAAGTTAATAATTACAGAGGTAAAAATGTAATATATAATTTAGCAATACAATGTCGTAATAATGAGGATTTATGTGGTAAAAAAGGAACATACTATGAAAAAATCAATAATGATAAATTTAAAAATTACGAATATATTAAAAATTTATCTATTATAGATATTGTTGAAGAAACTAATTTAGAAGAATTATATAAAATAGAAAAAGATATTAGTGAAACTTTTCGAAAAATGAAAAAACATAATAAGAAGTGATAATATTACAAAATAATATTATTTAGTAAATTATTTGTAAAGTGATAAGATGAAAATTCATATTATTAAAATTTTTTTTATTTTATATTTTTCAATTAAAAAAATTGAAAAATATATAAACTGAAGATGTTTATTATAGAGGATAAATATTTAAAATAACAGATAGTATTGAATTACAAATGGATAAAGAAGTAATTGATGGAAAGAATAAAAAAGTTAATGATTCAAACAACAAACAAGAAATTAATAAAGAGATAGTAATTAATCCTCTGAAACAAAAAATAGATATTGGATTAAGTCTAGAAATAGCTTGTAGAATTGGTGAATATTTGGAAGGTCAATCTAATTTGTATAATAAACCAAAAAAATGAATTATAAAAAGAAGAAAAAATATAAGAAAATAGTAATTTAATATATAAATGAAAAGAATAATAAATTATTTTAATTTTTTATCAAAAATAGTAAACAAAGATAATAAAAAAGTTCTTGGTAGATGGAATACAGATTATTGTAGTAATAAAATCAATATAAAAGTTGATTTATCGAACGAAGATCACTGTGGTATATGTTCAGAATATATATTGATTAAAAAAAATATAAATAACAATTTAAAAAATAATGGTGTAAAAAATAGCAATAATAAATATAAATGAATTTTTTTATATATTTAATGATGATGTGTCATGTAACAGATAATAATAAAATAGTGAATTATAATATACCTTCATGTAATCATTGTATATATTTTATGCCAGAAAGGTTTGAGTATAATAGTAAATGTAAATTATTTGGAGAGAAAAATATAATAACAAATGAGTTAAACTACGATAATGCAAAAACATGTAGAAATGATGAAAATAAATGTGGAATTACAGGTAAATATCATAAAGAATTAGAAGACTATAACAAAGTACTAAGAGATATAATATATATTTAAGTAATAATAATATATCATTAACAATTTGTATAATATTATTAACGATGATAACAAATATTATAATTGATAGTAAAAAATAGTTATTAAATGTATAATAATAGATATAAAATTTAGATAAATATAATATATAAATCAATAAATATGCGAAGATCCAAAGAAGAAAGGACAAAAATAGTAATGGATATTGTAAAAAAATTAAGATATTTTAGGACAGTTACAGGAGAAATACAAAATTTATACAATAGTGAATATTCATACTATGATGAATTAAGTAAATTATTTAATAATTATATAAAAAATGAAGAATCAGATGTAGATGAATATAATGGGAGAATAAGATTAAATGAGATTGGAAAAGATGCAGAATATATATTACCATTTACAAATAGCAAATCACCATTATTTGTTATAAGAATGAAATAGAAAATATAGTAACAAATAGAATAAATAGAAATAATTTTAAAAATTATTTTTATAATAAAATTTATATTATGCAAAAACAGCAGATGCTTTAATAGAATTTAAAGTGATAGACCAACCATTCCATGGAGGGCAAGCTAACCAAATTTTAACAGTATCTCCAATTTTAACTTTATCAGGTCCGATAGTAAATTTATAGATATTATCTGTTACCTTATCTCTCCATATAGAGAAAGCAGGAATAGAAGTTTCTTCATTAATTTGGAATCTAAATTGTGCATGTCCAGTTCCGCCGAATTCTTGATCAATAGCATTACAAACAACATTAATACCAAAAAATGTTAATTCATCAGAATACTCTTGACTAGAGATATTAGGAACGACAAATTCTGATGCAATTTTAGTAGGCCAATCGCAACCATAACCTCTAAATTTATTTTCTAAAAC
>Ga0214923_10005138_pt1 | contig 15363 bp, 14 predicted proteins | sample LL1510_MetaG_FD_177993 | JGI IMG/M metagenome (GOLD analysis project Ga0214923, IMG submission 177993) | Freshwater microbial communities from Lake Lanier, Atlanta, Georgia, United States - LL-1510 | ecosystem: Environmental > Aquatic > Freshwater > Lake | place: USA: Georgia | collected...
TCGATATTGCTGCAAAGTATGGCGCAGACGCAGGACGTATGGCGCTTATTCTTGGAACCGCACCAGGAACTGACAGTAAAATATCCGAGGATAAGATCAAAGGACAAAAACACTTTGCAAACAAACTCTGGAACATCACACGGTTTGTGCTTTCAAATAGTGATGTTGCGCATCTTAAAGCAGAATTTACAGATGACGATAAAAAAATCTACGAAGAATGGCATACCACAAAACAATCTATTACTAAAGACATCGAAGAGTACAAACTCCATATTGCATCAGAATCGATCTATCACTACATATGGAGTACATTTGCCGATGTTATTTTGGAAGCAAGTAAGCCGCTCCTTGCAAGTGAAGACAGTACGATCAAGCATTCACGACAAAGACTTCTCTATACAATTCTTCTAGAAAATCTTATTACCCTTCACCCATTCATGCCGTTTGTCACTGAAACGATTTGGCAGTTATTGCCACACACACCTACGAAGCTTCTAATGGTAACACCATGGGATCAGCACTAATTCACAATCTCAACTTCGAGCAACTGCTCTTTGTCATTGTGACAGGAACGCTTCCTTCACTGTTGTGGCTTTCGTTTTGGCTGCGACGAGATCGGAATCACCCCGAACCAAAAGGGTTACTCTTTTTCTGTTTTCTTCTTGGAGCAGCCGGGGTTATATTTGCAGGGCCATTGGAAGGATTTTTCAAACAATTTGCAGGAACTGATACACAGCGTATTACAATATGGGCCGCAATTGAAGAAGTTTTAAAGTTTTTGCCAGTATATCTTATTGCGTTGAGAACTTCATACAACGATGAACCCATTGATCCAGCAATCTATATGATTACTGCAGCGCTTGGGTTTGCAGCGCTTGAAAACGTATTTTATGTACTCCAACCATTAAGCACAACAACGATAACCGCAACACTACTCACTGGAAGCCTGCGATTCTTCGGATCAACACTCCTCCACAGCATCGCAAGTTGCTTTGTCGGTATTGCGATTGGATTGAGCCCGAGAGGAACAAAAGGTATTGGTGCAGTACTTGGACTTGCTGGGGCAACCTTCCTGCATAGCACGTTCAATTTCTTTATATTGAAAAATACTACTGCAAGTTTTCTTCAAGTCTACGGGTATCTATGGGTTTCCGCCATCATTTGCTTTTTGATTATGGAAAAGCTTCGCCGTATTCCTTTTACCGCAACTCCTTCTGTGAGTATTTCCCCATCGATACAGTAGATCGTGTGCTATACTTTTTTATATGAAAAAACGATCATTTTTTGAACGACTTACTGGCAATATTTCATTTGATGAAAATGAAGAAGACGGCGCGCTTCCCCCACAGAAAGGCGAACAGTCTGTTCCGAAGCGAGAGTTGAAAATTGAAGGTTCTGCAATGTCGGCAGGAAGTGAAATACTTAACATCCACGAAGAAGAAGTTGGTGAACTTCCTATCGATCTCTACGAAACACCAAATGAGGTCATTGTTCAGACATTGATTGCTGGTGTAATGCCAGAAAATCTCACGATCAATATTACGAGAGATACGTTGACAGTGAGTGGTCGTCGCGAAGAGAACAAAACCATTACGAAAGAAAATTACCACGTCAACGAATTATACTGGGGGGCATTTACTCGAAGTGTTACGCTTCCTGCTGAAGTTGATATTGATCTTGCCGAAGCAATCGAACGTCATGGTATGCTTATGATCAAGCTCCCAAAACTTGACCGTGCACGAAAAGCAAATCTTAAAGTGAAGTCAATATAATATAAAATACCACTCTTCGTTGAGTGGTATTTTATATTGGTGCTTGGAGGCGGGCTCGAACCGCCGACCCTTCCCTCTTCAGGGGAATGCTCTACCAACTGAGCTATCCAAGCAGATCCTTAATTTGATTGAAAATTCTTTAATTCGTTCAAAAGATTATCAACGCTTTTTTGATCTACGTTTTGAGTAGTTGCTTTTGTGACCCCATACGCTTCGCCAAGCTGGCCAAGATATGGCTTGATGAAATACCATGCACCAAATCCAAAGAGTATAACAATAACCCAATACAGGGCTTTGACATACACGGCATTTCGCTGTGCATTTCGTATCTTCACCAGCAAGCGGTGGTTTTCATCTATTTTCGCTTCAATACTTTGAAGTCGTTTTTCAATATCTTGCTCCACGGTATCCATTCTATCAAAAAGTACCTTTGAAATCAATGCGCCACTGATAGGAATTGAACCTATATCTAAGGCTTAGGAGTCCCTTGTTCTATCCGTTGAACTACAGCAGCATTTTATATCAATGTCTTTATTCTTTGTATTAGACTCATTATTTGCTTAAAATACATACCTCCTTTGATTATTCGTACTCTACACATTCCATACTTTAACTTACCTTCCTTTTTACCCTTTACGATGTTTATACTTACAATTTGAGAAGTATGAATTTTCAAAGTATTTTTCCAAAATTTTATTGCCTTCTGCTTGTCAATATCGCAGTATAGTCGTAGTGAAAATCGTAGTTTATCTTTTGTTACGCCGAGCTGCTCTAGACAATTAATGAATACTCTAATTAATTCAGGATCACTATTAATTAAGTCAAAATCAAGTTTTCTTCCTTCGGCCCAATACAAACTAGCCAATATAACCATTTTATGATTGTTTTCAATAGACGGAAGATAGGCATCCGAAAACTCTTGTGCCTCCTTCCAATTAGATTCCTTCCTCCTTATACTTCCACCTTGCTTTGCTTTTAAAATGGCCTTGTATTTCTGCAATACAATTACATTTTTACAATATTTAAATACTGTTGCGTTTCCTTTGCCAGTAATCCTTCTTATTTCTGGAAGACTATGTCCAGTTCTACGTAGTTGTACTATTTTCTTTATTATTGTTGAATCAAGGACCGCCTTTCCCATTCACATATTATAAGATAAAACAATAAAGTTACAATACTGTAGCGTACTATCTTGTTTATTATGCTGCGTTGTAGATTTTCTCAAACGCGTCAACACCAAACCCTACCATTACTTCGTCTCCTATTTTAATTACAGGAACTGCTAATTTGCCCGTTAATGCAACCATCTCATTTCGTTTTTCTGTATCAGTACCGACGTTATATTCCGTATATGCGATGTTGTGCTCCTTAAAGTACTCTTTTGCGAGCTGACAATAATGGCAAACACTAGTACTGTAGATGGTGACGTCTTTCATAGAATAACTTATTTTTATCTTTTATACCTTCCAGTATATCATGGCTGTCAATGCTCTATCCCAAGTCCGCGAAGGATCCCATGCCATACCGATCCAAAAAAAGAATGTGCGGTTTGTTTCGATGTATCGGTTGAAGCTTCAGAGTCGCTTACGATAATCACTTCTTCACCTGGTTTGACGAGATTATATTTTTGACGAAGGGTGTGGTCAGTACCTTCATCTGTTAGGAGGTATGCGTTTTGCTCGTTGAGTACTGCTTGCTTGTGTTGGATGTCGAGCTGTTCTTGATTCAATTCTTTCACTTTTGCACGGAGTGTAAAATATTTTCGAGAAAGGTTAATTACCGACGAAAGGAAAATAAAAAAAAGAATACTCGATAGAATCAGAAGGAGTAGTTGTTTGCTCGATATTGCGTAGTGAGATGATTTATTGCTTTTCATATACGTATTTGTGATGAGTGCACACTCATGATAGGATTGCAGTATGTCAAGATATCATAACAAAAAGAAGGCATCCCTTCCAGTAAAAATCTTTGTCATCATTGTTATCGTTGCAATGATCTTACTGTACACTCGATACCTTTTTATCTAATTCAGTACTACTTGTCTGAACGAATCACTTTGACGAAGACTTCCTGCGGGATGTTGATTTTTGCAAATTCACGCATTTTCTTCTTCCCTTTTTTCTGTTTATCGAGGAGTTTATTCTTTCGACTCACATCTCCCCCATACAAATGTCCGGTGACATCTTTTCGAAACGCTTTCAATGTGCGGGACGAAAGAATACGCCCGAGTGCTTTTGCTTGAATCTTCATTTCTACTTGTTGACGAGGAAGGAGTGATTCAAGTTTTTCAACAAATGCATCTGCTTCTGTCTGCACGCGTCGACGTGACACAATACGAGTAAAGGCTGGTTGTAATTCATCTCCAATAATAATATCCATTCGTACTACATCTGCCTCGCGTTCTTCTGCGATATCGTATGAAATTGACCCGTAGCCACTTGTCAGACTTTTCAAATCATCAAAAAACCCACGCATTAGTTCTCGAAGAGGAATCTTTGCAACGATTGTTGCGCGACTATCTCCAAATTGTTCAATGGTTTCTACAACCGCTTCATGATCAAAAAGAAATGGCATCAATCCACTTGAATATTGAGATGGGACAATAATGGATGCGCTTACCCATGGTTCCCATACCACTTTCACATCCCCATCGTTTGGGAAAAGGTGCGGTGAATACACTTTTAGCATTTCTCCACTTCGCAGTTCGACATTATAGGTAATCGAAGGAAGTGTCACAATCAGATCAATCGAAAATTCTCGGCGAAGTCGCTCTGTAATAATCTCAAGGTGAAGCATTCCGAGAAATCCACACCGGTATCCGCGCCCAAGGGAACCAGACACTTCTTCCTCAAATGAAAACGATGAATCTGATAGCTTGAGTTGACTCAGTGCCATTCGCAAATCATCAAACTCATCCTGGCTTTCGGGGTAGAGAGATGCCCAGACGACCGGACGTGGCTGGAAGTACCCAGGGAGCTCTGGAAGGCCGTTTTGGGCGTTTACAATGGTATCTCCGACGGATGCGATACCTGGCTGTTTGATACCGGTAACGATATACCCAATCTGCCCACTTTGAAGCTCTCCAATGGACTGCTCTTCTGGCACAAAAACGCCGACGTCAAGTACTTGGAATTCTTTTTTGGCTATAGCAAATCGCAAACTATCCCCCTTTTTAATTGAGCCCGAAAAAAGACGTACAAATACAATAACCCCACGATGAGTCGAATAACTAAAATCAAAGACAAGCGCTTGTAATTTTTTTTCATCGGTTTCTTTTGGTGGAGGGATAATTGCTATAATTCGTGCAAGAAGTTCGGGAACTCCTTCACCTGTTTTTCCTGAGACTGCCAAAATTTCTTCGAGTGTACATCCAAGAAGTGAACAAATTTCTTCGCGAATTTCTTCTACTCGCGCAAGTGGTGAATCAATCTTTGTCATCACAGGAATAATCACAAGTCCGCTTTCTTTTGCCATACCAAGGGTTGTAAGCGTTTGTGCTTGTACTCCTTGCGTTGAATCAACAAGTAGAAGAGACCCCTCCACCGCTTTCAGTGCGCGAGATACTTCGTATGAAAAGTCGATGTGGCCTGGAGTATCGATAAGGTTTAAAAGATACGATTCTCCCCCGCTCTTGTATTGCATCCGCACCGGTTGCATTTTGATTGTGATCCCGCGCTCGCGTTCAAGTTCCATTGAGTCAAGCACCTGGTCACGCATTTTACGCGCTTCAATCGTACCCGTGACTTCAAGCATGCGATCTGCCAAGGTCGATTTCCCATGGTCGATATGGGCAATAATGGAGAAGTTTCTAATGTGTTTCTGATGCATAAAAGTGAAGTGAATATACCATAGAAGGCTGATTTAGGAAAAAGAAAAAAACCACCGCTTACACGAATGGTTTTATTAAAAACTTAATTACATTAACTGTGTATAAAAATCAACTGAATTTCATTCTCCGATAATTCTTCTAATTCATTACTATCAAGTGTATTTTTTATAAGTTTTTTTTGAACCTCGATCAATTTTAATTCTGCCTCATCAGATTCCTTTTTTAATAATACTACCCTTGCCTTTGATATATCGGTTAGTGTATCGGAGGCATATGTCTTATAGTGGTCAATTGTGGTTTTTAGATTTTCTCTCTCAACCGCAAGAGAAGTTATGCAGTGCACCTTGAGGCGCAAACTGAGATGATCAAAAATAAATTTATCGGCATACAGGTATTCGCATATAATCAAACCAAAAAATAACCCTAATATAATTACTAAAGGAACCCCTAGAAAATTTTTCATGTGTTTTAATTTTAATTGTGAACCAAAAACCCCTTCAGAATCTTTGGTTCACAATTAAAATTTTAAAGGAACTGTATACCTATAAAATATCACATATTATGTATAAAGTCAAGTTAAACAACCCTTATTTTAGAGAGCTTTTCTTTAAACCTATAACTTTCAACTTAAAACTAGTTACTACAGATCCTGTTGTTGCGGGACGATTTGGATCGATTTTGGTTTCCAGAATGTCCGCTTTGCGAGCTTGAGGCATCCCAAAAGTTGTTCATTTTTGATGAAATAGAGCCCGGTTCCATACACTGCAAGTCCAACGATTGTTGCGAGCACTGTCTGAATAAGGATACCTATGACGTGTGCATTGTTGATGCCTGGGCCAAGGAGCGCGAGCGTGCCGTAGGCCGCGAGCGCTCCGAGGATACTTGCGCCACCGTGCGAAAGAATTGCGTTTTTGATTGCACTTGTGCGGAGCATGTGTCGTTTCGCAAGTACATACCAAAGACCAAAACCGTTTGAAAGTTGCCCAATTGAGAACGCAAGCGGGAGCGCAAGAATCCCTACGTAACGCAGATCCCCCACTCGTAGCAAACGCGCAACAAACAACCGGAACACTTCACTTTTGGAAAACACGAACATTAACAAAAGTGCAGAAACCGTTGAGATACCAAGACTAATCGTATTGATTTTTAGTGGAGTTTTCGTATCTCCCATTGCATAGAACGCTCGCACGAAGAGTAGTATCATGCTTTGAGCTGAAATGGAGATAATAAAGCACGAAAGACACGCTGCAGCAAGTCGTGTGTCATTCCATGAGAATACTCCCGATCCAAGAAGGAGGCGAACAATATGCGCTCGAAGCACGATAGTAAGTGCAATAATTGGGAGTGCGAAGAAGTGAATCGATCGAGTAGCATCTTCGATAAGATCACGAAATTCCGTCTTTTTATCCTCAGCAAACAATTTTGAAAGTGTTGGGAATGCAGCAACAGCAAATGAAATACCAATAACCATCAATGGTGTTGTTTGAATATTGTATGAAAGTTGAAAAAGAGAAATTGATCCCACTGCAAGAAACGATGCGAGTGCGCTAATGATAATAAATGAAATGTTCGTGAGAGAAAGTGTAAGTGTTCGAGGAATCGAAAGTCGAAGTACTTTTCGTATTAAATCCCAATCAATCTTTTTGATAAATCGAGGAAGTGATCGCAACTCAACCAGTGCAGGAATCTGTAAACAGAGATGAAGGAACGCGCCGAGTAATACCCCGATAATAACTCCATACATTCCCCACCATTGTCGAAATACAACAACCCCAATCAAGATACCGAGATTGTAAAATACCGGCGCAATCGCAAATGAAAAAAACTTTTTTTGCACCTGCGCAAATGCGCCAAAAAGGTTTGAGAGCCCAAAGAGAAATGGTGAGAGTAACATTGTGCGGGAAAATGTCTGGAGCGTTGCTTTTTGAAGCCCGGTGAAGCCCGGAGCGACAAGGTGCACGAGAAGTGGCATGAGTACATACGCAATAATACAAATACCAATCATTCCAATTGCATAGGAGGTAAACATATTGTCCATGAAGTGTCTAAGTGGACCATGGTCTCCCGCATCACGTTTTTTGATATGCTCTGTAATAAACGGAATGAGAACTGTCACTGCAAAAAGTGATGCAAAGGAAACATACAAGAAATCAGGAATACGAAACGATGCGTAGTAGGTATCAAGAATTGGGGATGGGCCGACCAGGGATGCAAGTAATCGATCACGAAGGAGTCCGCACAATTGCGAAATAATTGAAAACACCGCCAAGACCAGTGCAGCTTGGTTCATGGACGAAATATCTTTATTGAGAAATTTAATGATTTTTGAAACCATATTAGACGACAATGTTTACTATTTTTCCTGGAACAACCACCACTTTTTTTATTCCCTGTTCGATATGAGGTAAAATCTTTGGGAGTGCAAGCGCAGCAGATTCTATTTCTTCTTTCGTAGCTTCACTGGCTATTGTAAGCTCTGCACGTACTTTGCCATTTACTTGTACTGCGATTGTTACTGTCTCATCGATAAGAAATCCAGGGTCATAGGTAGGCCATGATGCAACGTGAATTGATTCCTTTTCACCTAAGCTCTGCCACAACTCTTCTGTAATGTGTGGCGCAAATGGTGCAAGAAGTATGAGAAATGTTTTAAATTCTGATAAGGACACCTCTTGTGTTTTTTCCCATTCGTTTGCAAGAATCATCATTTGTGAAATTGATGTGTTGAATTTACATTCCTCAATGTCTTCTGTTATTTTTTTGATAGCTTTGTGAAGCTGTTTAGTAGGCTCAACAGAAGAATCGACGACTTTTTCTTTTAATTTCCACACGCGTTCCAAAAATCGTCTTACTCCTACTACGCCGTTTGGATCCCATGGATAATGTGCAGTTGTTCCGTATGGTCCCATAAATGCGAGATACATTCGCACTGTGTCTGCCCCAAGTCGCTCCACAATTTCATCTGGATCAATGACATTTCCTTTTGATTTACTCATTTTGTTACCGTCAGGACCAAGGATAAGCCCACGGTTGCGTCGAACGGTGTACGGTTCGTTCTCAGAAACAAGTCCACAATCGCGAAGCGCTTTGACCCAAAAACGAGAATAAAGCACATGCATGGTTGTATGCTCCGGCCCACCAAGATACAGATCAATCGGCATCCATTGTTCCCTATGTTCTTTTGAAGCAAACTGCGAATTGTTTTTATTATCGAGGTACCGATAAAAGTACCATGATGAATCAACAAACGTATCCATCGTTTCTACTTCTGGTGTCCATCCTTTTCCAAATAGTTTCTCTGTACGCTCAAAGAGTTCTTTACTCCGCGCAAGGGGTGCGGTGCCATCGGGTGTATGATCTACATCTGTCGGCAAAAGCCATGGCAAATGTTCATCAGGTACAGGATGCGCATTTCCTTCTGGATCATATACAATCGGAATCGGCGTACCCCAATACCTCTGTCTCGAAATTCCCCAGTCTCTTAAACGGTATGTGTTTACAAATCGCCCTCCAACAAATTCAGTAATTTTCTTTTTTGCTTCTTCGGAAGTGAGACCGCTAAATTGTTGAGAATTTGTAAGATATCCACATTCTGAAAACGCTTTTATATACCATTTGTAAAAATCTAAATCTTGTTCCGCAATACCTTTACCCTCTCCATAAGAAACAATTTCTTCTTTGTTATCATAAAAAGCATCAAAAACCTTATCTTTAAAAACAATAAGGTTTTGTTTTCCGTTTACATCGAAGTACCACGGACCATTTTCAAGGATTTCTTGAAAAAGAGTTTTATTGCTTTCGAAATCATCAACAAAAAATTCAATACCCCAATTCTCAAATAAATTCCATTCAATGTCTTTTACTATTTCTTTCCAATTAGAGACTAAGCTTTTTGTAAGGAAAAACAATCTTTCTTTTTTAGATTGCTGAATAACTTTTTTTATTTCCAAATTATATTTCTTCGCGAATTCAAAATCACGTTCATCGTGTGCGGGCACTGCCATCACTGCACCGGTACCATAGCCAGCAAGAACATAATCTGCTATCCACACTGGTACTTCTTCGCCATTTGCAGGATTAATTGCTCTGACACCTTTTATTTCTACTCCAGTCTTTTCTTTAGACTGTTGACGATCGAGTTCTGATTTTTTCTTGGTATTTTCAATATATTTTTCTATTTCTTTTTTGTTTTCTTCGCTTTCAACTTTCAACTTCAAACTTTCAACTAAAGGATGCTCGGGTGCAAGTACAATATACGTTACCCCGAACAATGTATCTGCGCGAGTCGTGAAAACTTTTACCTCCTTATCACCATCCTCAGTCTTTATTTTAAATGAAATTTCACTACCCTCACTCCTCCCAATCCAATTCTTTTGTGATTCTTTGATTGCGTGTGGCCAATCAAGCACGTCAAGATCGTCGATAAGTGCGTCTGCGTATTTTGTAATGCGAAGCATCCACTGTTCTTGGTCGCGCTGTACCACCTCAGCGCCACAACGTTCACAGCATCCATCAACAACTTGTTCATTTGCAAGTACTGTTTGATCCTTTGGACACCAGTTTACTTTTGTACTTGCACGATATACTAGATCATTTTTCAGAAATTGATTGAACATCCACTGTGTCCACTTATAGTATGTAGGGTCACAGGAAACTACTTCGCGATTCCAATCAAACATCGCTCCCATACTTCGAAGTTGGGTGCGCATCCTATCCATTTGTTCGTACGTTAATACTTTTGGATCTGCACCAAGTTTAATAGCAGCATTTTCTGCGGGTAGCCCAAAAGCATCAAAGCCCATCGGATAGAGCACATTGAAGCCTTGCATACGTTTAAATCGTGCATGAATATCAGGAACCGAAAAAGCGTACCAATGCCCTACATGAAGGTTGCCAGATGGGTAGGTAAATTCTACGAGTTCGTAGAAGTTCTTTTTTCCTTCTACTGTATTTTCAACTGTATAAATTCCGTCTTTTTCCCATTGCTCTTGCCATTTCTGCTCAATATGTTTGTGGTCATAGCTGTTTTCAGAATCGCCTTTCATATAAAGCATTTTTCCATAAAAAACACATAAAGGCAACAAATGCGGTTACGATCCCGTTTGAAATAGGGTGCGGCGAGCAGGACTGTTGTGAAGCCGCATTCTCAATTTTCTAATGGGATTCGTGTTCAAGTGCGATTTTAATTGCCTCAGTTGCGATCTTACGTGCAGCATCTGGTTTGTAAAACTCTTTTGCATGGTGTGCCATTGCGTCATATCGTTCTTTATGGGTAAGAATGAGGTCAATTTCGTTCTCAAGCACTGACGGAGTGAGGTTTGGCTCTTCAACAACTGCGCATGCTCCGGTACGTGCGTAGTGATACGCGTTTTTTCTCTGGTGGTCATCGTGGTAGACCGCAGGAATTCCTGGAATGATAATAGAGGGTTTTCCCCATGCTGCAATCTCGTGAATCGACGAACCAGCACGAGATATAACAAGCGATGATGCACCACTAAACATTTTCATTTGGAGTTCATTGAGCGATGCAAATACTTTGTAGCGAGAACGTTTCGGATCGTCTCCGAGGACAACTCTTGCATCAGTTGTTACATCTTCGAAATTAGTCTTCCCTGTCTGGTGAATAATTTGGTAACGATCTAACAAACTTGGTAAGAGTTCAACAATGACATTGTTGATTGTTCGCGCGCCAAGGCTTCCACCGATTACCCCAATAATAGGAATGTTTTCGTCGAGATCAAAAAATGCTGCCGCGCCCTCAGTTGCTGGATGTGCAATTACTTTGCGCACCGGCTGTCCTACAAGAGAAACTTTTTTTGCATCAAAATACTGTGCCGCTTCAGGATAAGCAAGGGCAACACGTATTGCAAACTTCCCAGACCATTTATTGACTCGTCCTGGAGCAGTATCTGATTCATGAACAATGACTGGGATACGGAAAAATCGCGCAGCAACAAGCACTGGAAATGCACCGTACCCTCCTTTTGAAATAATTACATCTGGATAAAGAGAGAACAATTTAAAAAATGCTTGTATTGTACCAATTCCAACTTTAAAAACATCGATGACATTTTTAAACGATGCGTAGACGCGGAGTTTGCCTGCGGTAATAGGAATATAGGTGATAAATTCTTTTTGGAGCGCCGTCTTATCATACTCGCCATCTCCCATGTAATAGAGTTTAAATTGAAGCAATTTCTCTTCATCAGCAAGCGCATTGAGTTCTTCAGCAATTGCCATGAGCGGATAGAAATGTCCGCCCGTTCCTCCACCAATCAACAATATCTTCATACAACGATATTATACCGTAATTTTCTTTTTCGATGAAGACACATTGAGAATAATGCCAACGGTTGCAAACGCCATAAGAAGCGATGTCCCGCCATGACTAATAAAGACAAGTGGTACTCCCGTGAGAGGAAAAATACCAATGAGAGACGCAATATTGAGAAATGACTGTGCAACAAGGAGTGTCACGAGTCCAATAACAAGATATCGGCTATACCTGTCAGGCGCATTTGTTGCGATCTTGTATCCCCTAATAGCAAAAAAGACGTAGAGTACTACAAGAATACTCGTTCCAATAAACCCAAATTCTTCCCCAATAACTGCAAAAACTGAATCTCCTTGTGGTTCAGGAAGATAATTAAATTTTTGAACACTCTGCCCGAGTCCTCGTCCCCATACACCACCTGAGCCGATCGCGATCAGTGACTGCTGTAATTGGTACGATGATCCTCGGGGGTCGCTTGCTGGATTAATAAATGTCTTGATACGCTCCATTACATACGGACGGACAAACGCAAGGGTGATGAGTGCGGCGATTCCTATTCCAATAATCCAAAAAATTATCCTCCACGACACTCCAGAAACAAAGAGCATTGCGAGTGCAGCAACAGCAATCAAGACGAGGCTCTTAGTATCAGGTTGTCGCAAAAGGACAAGTGCAACTACTATCAATAAAGAAATAAGCGGAATAATTTTGTAAATGAAATCCTTATTGCGTTTTTTTGCCCACACCAACCATCCGGAAAAATACATTACAAACGATAACTTGAGTACCTCGGCAGGTTGAAATGATAATGGACCGATAGAGAGCCATCGTCGTGCACCACCATGGGAAAATCCGATATGTGGGACAAATACCAATAACGACAGTACTACCGACGCGAGAAAAAAATAAAATGAGTATTTTCTCCAAAACTGATACGGTATTTTCATTGTGAGAAAAAGTGCAACAAGTCCGCCGAGAAATCCAAAGATCAGTTGATTCTCAAGCACACCATAAAATTTTGCTTCACTGCGCGCTAAAATTCCAAGAGATGCCGAGACAAATGCAAGCACCCCAAGCCCACTAATGATGAGTGTCAGGACAAGAAAATATGTATCAAATGATCGTTTTTGCTCTTTCATTCTTTTAGCTAATAAGTGCAATGACAACTCCTGCAATAACACAAATAATCGAGACAATCCAATAACGCATCACCACTTTTTCTTTTGACCATCCCAATGCATGAAAATGGTGATGGAGCGGTGCGATCTTGAATACCCGGCGCTTTCCAAAATATTTGTAACTTATAATTTGAATTGAAGAGGAAGCACCAGAGACAACCAATGGAAAGGCAATGAGCGGAAGCAAAAGAACTGTATCAGTAAGAAACGCAACAACAGTGAGTAACACCAAAAGACCCATCATTCCTGTTTCTCCCATATAAAATCGCGCAGGAGGCACGTTAAACCACAAAAATGCAAGTATTCCTCCTGAGACGACACCGCACAACGCTGCAATATCGACCATTTCTTTCCCAAACGCTATTGCTACGTACCCGGCAAAAATAATCGCCAACACTCCACCCGCAAGGCCATCCATTCCATCAATTACTCCACCCGAGAACACTGCAACCAAAATAAACACAAAAAACGGAATGAAGAGAACTCCAAGCGGTAGATGAAGCATTGTAAAAGGAATTGAAATCCCGGTCATGCCAATTTTCAAATAAAACCATGCCCCAATGAGTACCCCAAGAACAACGATTAGCGCGATTTTAATATAGCGAAATCGAATTTCAGTATCGTACTCCTTTGCAAATTTTCGCCCATTGATTTCAATCATGTCATCAATTAATCCAATGAAACTCCCCAAAAGCAAACTCGCGAGGGGAACAAGTGTTTGACTGCGACTATAAAAATCTAACTTTGCAGTTAAATCAGAGGGCACTACTTTTGAAATGAGCCATATCAGCGCAATAGTAACAACTACTGAGAGCCAAATAAGGATACCTCCCACGCGAGGAGTGGAAATTTCTGCATCAGTATTGTGAATTTTGGTAAAATCAGTGTTGGTGATCGTCTCATTGATCGCACGAGCATTCTTTCTCCACAACTTTCGCTTGTACATAAAATTGGTAAATGAAGGTGTGAGCGCAATCCCTATCATGAAGCAGAGAATAGTGGGAAGAAAAATTTTGATGACGTTGAGGATCATAGGGATTCAGGAATTACATCGTTGGTAAGAAGTTGCGCAATTTTTTCATGTGTTTCTTTGTATTTTGGCATATCGGTAAGTGATGCGACACCGAAATGTGCAAGCATTGCATTTGTCGGGAAATACCCACTTCCCCGTCCGCTTCCACGAAGTTCCGCAAGCCCCCGCATGAGAAGTGCACGGATTGAGTATGTTGCATTCACGCCACGAATAAATTCAATTTGCACTCGTGAGACACCCGGATAGTAACAAATAATAGAGAGTGTTTCTGCGCTCGCTTTCGAAAGTTCTTTCGAAAGCTCTTCTTTTTTAAGTTGTTCAAGAAGAGTACTATGTTCGCTCCGAGTTGCAAGTGTTACTTCATCATTTGATCGAATTAATGTAAGTGCGGTACCGTCGAGTGATTGCGCAAGGCGTGCAAGACCTGTTTCGATTTCTTCCTTTTCACATTGGAGGAGTTTCGCCAATTCACCAACCGTTTTTGTTTCGGCGACCGTAAAGAGGATTGCTTGTATGTCGTTTGCTTTGGTCATGTTGTTATTCGTATGATTGTTCTACATCAGTAAGTATAGGTACCGCCGATTGCTTTTCAAGAGTGATATCCTCAAATAAATTTCCTTGCTCAGCATTGATAAATCCGCGACGAACTAACTCAAGCATACCAAGAAAAGACACAATGGTATAGATTTTTTGACTTTTTACATCAGCATCGGGAGACGCAACACTGATTGCACTGAAGCTCGTTTTCATTGCTCGCTCAATACGATCGGTAAGGGTCGAAAGTACTTCGGTGATTGAGATAGTTTTAAATACGCGCGCTTCGACATGTTTTGGTGCAGGCGGAGGAACTCGCACAAGGGTTCCGAGTGCAAGTTCGAGCATTGCGTCAGTGGTAAGACTTTGTGTTGGCGCAAAAACAGGGCCAACATCTCGCACTATTCCTTCAAACAAAATAGTTTTACCATACTGCTTGATGAGCACATTTGAAACATCTGAAATAACTTGATAGAGCGCAACTCGTCGCTCAAGATCGCTGATTGATTCGTTTTCTTCGGAAGAGAGTTCGATATTTGGCAAGAGTGAGCGCGCCTTGATAAGAATAAGGGTCGCCGCAACTGAGAGAAAATTTGCGACGACCGACGGATGCATACCAGTAGTCTGGATATATGAAATAAAATCGTCGGTGACTGCAGCGAGAGAGATATCGCCGACAAAAAGCTTTCGTTTTTCAATAAGATCAAGCAAGACCTCAATCGGCCCTTCGAATTGCTCTTGTT
>Ga0214923_10005140_pt1 | contig 15358 bp, 12 predicted proteins | sample LL1510_MetaG_FD_177993 | JGI IMG/M metagenome (GOLD analysis project Ga0214923, IMG submission 177993) | Freshwater microbial communities from Lake Lanier, Atlanta, Georgia, United States - LL-1510 | ecosystem: Environmental > Aquatic > Freshwater > Lake | place: USA: Georgia | collected...
AATTTGGTGCAGAAACACTAAAAACACAATTTGTAACTTTAAGAGGATGTTTTAAATTTAGGTTTTTGAAAGCTTCTTTTAAAGATCCAACGATACTTGCTTCATCGAGAATTTTCCCATTATGAAAAGCATTCTCATCTTGAGCAATTTTAATTGAGTCAATTATTTTTAAAGTAAAATCTTCTTTTTTAATTTCAGATAGAACAACCTTAATACTGTCCGATCCAATATCAATAGTATAAAAATAAGGGGATGAATTTTTAAACTTAAGTAAATTTTGAAGATTCTTAAATATTTCCATGTATATCTATCATACCAAAAATTTATTTGGAGATATTTCTGTGTTTATTAAACTCTGAATTAAATTCTTCTTGAGATAAATTTAAGCCTTTTGATTGGTAGATATCATAAGAAACTTCAAAAGGAAAACCGAGATTTTGATACAAATCAAAGACAAACTTACTATCAACTTTATCCAGGGAAGTTTTTTCAACCACTTTCATTCCATTCTTTAAAACTTTTTTGAAATTTTCAGCCTCTTCGAAAACTACTTTCGAAAACAATTCTTCTTTTTCAGCACTTAATGAAAATCCAAAATCTGAAGAAATCCCTGCGTAAGTTTTAATCACAGCGGCTGGAACTTTACTCAACATTGTTGAAAAATCAAGATCTGCGTTAAATAAGAAAATCTTCACTGCCGCTCTTCTAATAAATTTTCTTAATACGTAACCTTGAAGTTTATTTGAAGGCAAAACACCAAAATTAATTAAAAAGGTGGAAGACTTGATGTGGTCAGCAATAATTCTAAATAAAGGTTTGTTTTCAGAATAAGAAATACCAAGTAGTTCCTCTAATTTAGCAATAATACTTTGATAAAGGTCTGTTTCAAAAACATCATCAGTATTATTTTTTACAGCTACCATTCTTTCAAGACCCCCTCCAAAATCTACATTCTTAGAAGGAAGTTCGATAAACTTACCAGCTTGTTTTTGATACTGGGTAAAAACTGAATTACCAATCTCTAGAAATCTTCCGCAATCGCAATTAGGATGGCAGTATTTTCCAAATTTCTCATTATGAGTAAATCCAAAATCAAAAAATACCTCTGTGTCCGGTCCTCCAATATCTCCTTCAGGCATATTTGAAGGAACACCGTTTCTGCTCCACCAATTTTTCTTAGAAGGATATAAAGAAATTCTAGATTTACCCATTCCAATATTTTCTGCTTCTTCCATAGAACTAAATTCTGAAACTTCAGCATCAATACCATCAGCCAAAAATAATTTCTTCCAAATTTCTACAGCTTCTGTATCTTTAGCAATATTATTTTCAGTATCGCCAATGAAGCAGGTTACATAAAGTTTTTTTGGGTCAATTCCTAACTCTTTAGTTAAAAAATCGTAGAAAAAAGGGATTTGCTCTTTTTTAAAATAATCTCCGAATGACCAGTTTCCTAGCATCTCGAAAAATGAAGTGTGTCTGTTGTCACCAACTTCAAGTAAGTCATCCATAAACCCATGAGCCCTTAAGCAAATTTGGGAGTTTACAATTCTATTTCCATTGGGGTGAGTTTCACCTAAAAAGTATTTAAGTAAAGGTTGCATCCCGGAACTAGTAAGTAAAGTTGTTGGGTCATTTTCAGGAATTAGAGTAGAAGAAGGAATGTGGTGATGCCCATTCTTCTTAAAAAAATCTATATATCTTTGTCTAATTTCTAATGAATTCACATGGATATTATATCAAAGAACTAGAGGTCGCCAAAGAAATCATCATCAAAATCATCAGATAGATTTTTGGCAGGACCGGTACTTGCTGGAAAATTAGGCAATTTACCAGATCCAGTAGGTTGTTTTTCCGGAGTTGCATAAAATTCTGTGAACCTTTTATTAATAATTTCAGTGACTTCTTCTCTTGCTTTACCATAGGTCATTCTAGAGTATTCCTTAATTCTTTTAGCAGCTTCTGGGTCGTCTTTAAATGGCATGACGAGGTCTAGGTCAACTTTCATATAAAAAGGTTTGGTGGGCATTCCGTTAACTAGTAACTTAACATAGCAATTTCCTTTTTCTAAATAACCAAAATCTCCTTCAGAAAATGGAGAATCTTTTTCTCCACCAAATACTTTGAAGCAATAAGAAGCATCATCTGCACCAACTCTAAAAAAAACTGAGGAACCCACGTTACCAAAAACCGCATTTTTAATATTATCCGGAAGTTGAGCAATAAACTGATTAGCTACTGTTAGACCTAATTTGAATTTTCGAGCCTCAGACAAAATAGTAGCAAAAGATTCTGTTGCAAAATTCTGGAACTCATCAACATACAAATAGAATGGAGGGAATTGTTCGCCCTTATTAATCTTCTCTGTTCTAGCTAATGCAGCATACATAACTTGAGGAACTAAAAGAAGACCTAAAAATTTAGCGTTCTCTTCTCCGATTTTTGGATCACCTTTATCAAGATTGATTAAAAGAATCTTCTTCTCATCCATTATCTTTGGAATATTAATTGAAGATTTCGGCTGAGCTATAATGTTTCTCATAAAAGTATCTGATGTGAACTTGGTAAATTTAGAAGTAAAGTAACCTAAAGTTTCCGATCTAGTTTGAGCTGTGGTGTTAGCAATCTGATTTCTCCAATAAGAAATTACATCCGGATCAGTTACTTTTGGTAAATATTTTTCGGCTTTTTCTGGGTCTCTGATTAATTCCACTACATCAATCAAAGTAGCCTCAGGATCAACCATACATGTTGCCATCGAACTTCTAACCGCTTGTTGGAATTGAGGTCCAGTAATACCTTGATTATTTGGGTCATACATTTTATTTAATAGTTCAATAAAGTAGTTAATAATTGTATTTCTTTGATAGTCGTTGTCTGCCTCTAATACATTAAAACCAAAAGGCCTCTCTACATCAGAGGCTTTAAAATAAATTACATCTTTTTCTCTGTGCTTCGGAATCTTAGCCAACATTTCATCAATATCTTTTCCGTGAGGATCCAAAATACAAACACCTTCACCTCTATAGATATCTTGTAAAGCTTGAGAAAATAAGAACACAGATTTACCAGTACCGGTTTGACCTAAGATATAGGTATGTCTTAACCTATCTTCATCGCCAATTCTAATCACCGAAGAAATGTCTCTAAATTTATTTACACCCATAACCACACCTTCAGACAAAATATTTCCTGGAGCAGCGCTTTTTTTGAAAGATATTTTCTTGATACCAGGAACTGGGATTAATTTATTTCCAAAGTGGAATAAATTTGACAACTCAGCACAGTTTAAAAGCATGTTGTTACAGTAAAATTTCAAGTGGATTAAAGGCAGATGTAAATCAAATGTATTTAACTCCCGCAGGACAATTCTTTTTATTACTGCAGAATTAGTAGTCAAAATTCTTTTAACTAAATTATTATTTTTAGGGTCGTTAAACTGATTAAACGCAGATAAAGTGTTATCTAGATTAACTTGAGCCCTAAAACTATCGTCACTAATAGATAAAATTCTAATTGTTGAATAAAAACCAGGGGTTAAAATCTTCTTCTCCAAACCTTCTTTATGTCCAGGATCTAAAGTAGGGGAAGGGGAATCTTTGTCTCCAGATTTGGCAGTTAAAATTTTTTTAACTGAAGAAATCCAAGCATTTGAAGCTGGTGTAATAATTAATTGATACATCATAACTTCATTCTCACCTAATTTTGAAAAGGTCGACAAAATATTAGTAAGAGGCTCTTGTTTATCTTCAAATAGCTTAATTGGGGTAAATAAATTATTTTCTTGCTTTAGCTCGTAAGCAAGATTATATGTGCCTCTATCGAATGGATGAGATAGAGGCACATACTCTATTTCACATTCTTTATAAGTTCCGTAAACTTGTTTTTCAATATTAGAAGCGTATTTCTCTGGAGCTACAATGTAAAAGAAGATGCCTTCTTTTTTACCTACTACTTCAAATGAAAATCTATTTTGAACACTAAACAACCGGGTAAAAAAATCTTGCTTAATGCCGTGAACACCGCTAAAAAAATTCTCTAAATTCTTAAACGGAGTTTCATCGCTTCCTGCAATTTTCACAAACATCTGCACCATTTTAGGAGAAAGAGAAGAATAAAAAAATTTCTTATAAAAGAAAAAAATTAAATGTAATAAAACAAAAATAAGTAAAGGAGAAATTATGATCCCAATCAGGATAAAAAGAAGCGTAACAGGATCGTTGGACTCAAAAAAGGCAGTAGGCATATTTATATCTTAACAATAAATTGAGGTGTTGTAATGATTTATTTAGAAATTTGTTTTAAATATCTATTAGCTAAGTCAGTATCGGGATTAGTTGCTTTTCCCTTAACCCCAGGCTGGCTAATTCTATTAAAATTAGCAACATTTTGAGACGAAATTGTACTAATATTATTCAAATCTTCTGTAGGTTTTATTTTCTTTAGATCGGCAATTTCTTGATTCAAGGATTCCCGAGTAGCCTCATTTTCTGGAACAGGTAAATTAGTGTCAACTTTAGGGATAATTATTTCTGGGGATTGAATAAGAGGCTGGTTTAACTCTGTAGAAGAGGGGTTCATTATAAATTAAATTCTAACACCCCTAAAAAATTTCTTCTTAGCATCTTTAGCAGTATCTTCAACAGCATTTAATGTGGAGACAGCATATCTTGAGGCTTGTCTTTTAAGGGGAGCAGCTTTTTTCTCAACTTGATGAATAAATTCTTCAGCATCTTCTCTAGCATCTTCGTAGGCTTCTTCAAGGTCATCTACTTTATCTTCCACATATTTCTTGGTGTTTCCAGCAGCTTTGACTAAATTTCTTCTATTTTGCTCACCACTTGCTGGTGAAAGCATCAATCCAAGAACAGCGCCTAAAACTGCGCCAATGGCAGCCCCAGCTACAAAAGAATTTGTTGAACTTTGACATGTAGGACAGACTTGATTGTTTAATTTATTTTCCATATTTAATCCCTAAGTGAAGTTATAGATCTTGTTTTATTAAAAGCATCTACTACTGCAGAAATAATTCCTCCAACCATACTAAGCGGATTTGCAACATTATGAACAATTACCGAAGTATCATCTAAAACTGAGTTCATCTTTTTGAGTGTTTCTCTGAAATCTTTAAGTGTAATTACGATATAAAAACCAACTACAACTAAGTTTATTGTGATTACTGAAAGTATTAAAATTAAAATTAAATTAAAATCCATATTTTTCTCCTGCCGGAGAAAATACAAAGAATTGGGCAGGCTTATATTTATTTAAACACTTCATTTACCTGGTGTCAAATGTTTCTCAAAAGTAATTTTTCATTAAAGATAAAGTCTTATAAATGGTAATATTTTTCTATGAAGGAACTAATTATTTTCGATATCGATAGAACAATCTATAACGGTAGTATTTTTTTAGACTTCACTCTTCATTTAATTGAAAAAGATTTAATCTCACCTAAATTTTTATCTAAAGTTGGATTTGAGTTTTTTACTTATCAAACTGGTTTCGAATCTTACGACCAACTTGTGCTTGATTGTTTGGAGGCATTTTATTTTGAAACACAAGAAATTGATAGGAAGAAACTAAAAATAGAGCTAAAGGAATGTTTAATTAAAAACCATCACAAATTTTATGATTTTGCTATGGAAATTCCCAAAGTATATTTAAATTATGAAACCCTAATCATCTCACTTGAGCCTGAATATATTGTCGAAGAAGTGGCCAAATTTTTACAAATTAAAAACTTCCTAGGTAATCAAAATTTAGAAATTAATAAATATAAAATTTTTAAAGAAAGTTTGTATTCTGAAAATAAAATTAACTCCTGCTTTGGAGATTCAGAATCTGACTTCGATCTATTAAAGCATGCAAAATATAAGTATGTAATTAATCCAACTTCTAAATTAAGTAAGTTAATTCTTCAAGACAGTTTACATGCTGAAATTATAAAACCTGAAGAAGCCTATCTCACTTTTAAAAAGGACCATTAATTAACTTTTTTGGTAGGTAGTGTCGCTGGAAGAGTAGTTATTTTTGCAGCAGGTTTGGTTGCTGGAACCGTATCAACCTTTACTTTCTCTATACTTTCAACAGGAGGGTTATAAACTTCGATTACTTTAGGTCTGTAAATTACTTGAAGAACAAAAGAAGTTTCCCTGTTATACGGATTTGTGGCTGTAAATTTAAAGTTATTAATACCTTCAGAAAGTTTAATACTGGTTGAAAAGTTCCCATCGGACAATATCTGAATTTCGTCGTTATTTAATCTTAACTTTGCATCTTTGTCTGTCACTCCGAAAATATCTAGTAAATCTACCTCAACTATTGAGTTATTATCCGGCTTCGTTATTTGAAGTTTAGGCGCGGAAATATTATTACTATAATTAATTAAAATAAAGATAAAGAAAATTACAATTAGTGATAAAAATCCAACGTTTATTAATTTCTCAGTAGTTAAAACAATATTAATTTTTCTTTTTTTCTTTGGTTTAAAATAATTTAATTTTGTTAAATCATCTTCTTTAAAGAAATCTAAAACATCTTTTCTCCATCTAGGTATTAAAGTAACTGTGTTTAGCCCAAGTAATTCTAAATAGTTTTGAACAAAACCTTGTGCTTGAATACTATTTTCAAACATAGAATAGTTATCATTTTCAATTCCCTCTAAATATCTTGATTGAATTTTTAAATTATTTGAACAAAAAACAATTGTAATTCCAAGTTCTTCTCTACGTTTCTTTATTAAATCACCAACTTTAGAACTCATGACATACATTCTAAAATATAATTTATGTTTTTAAACAGGGGAATTAAATTTGCCTTGCTTCTTCTTCAGAATCTACTCTACTAGAACTCTCTTCTTCAGAATCAAGCGCTTCATCAAAAGCTGCAGCTAACTCACAACTTCCTTTAATTAAAACTGATCTAGGTTTAGCGCCATTTGCTGGACCAACAACACCTCCATCTTCAAGTTGTTGAAGAAGTCTGGTTGCTCTATTAAATCCAATAGAAAGTCTAGTTTGAAGTAATGACGCAGAAGCTCTTTGTGCAGAAATAATATATTCCTTTGCAATATTATAAAATTCATCTCTATCATCTGGATTTGTAACAGCGTCAGGAAGACTAGCTGCCGGAAGCTCAACAACTGAAGTATCATAATCAGGCTCTATTCCTTGATTTTTTAAGTAATCAATTAAATTTCTCATCTCACTGTTTGATACAAATGGTGCTTGAACTCTCGCAGGTTTTGGATAATCTGAAGGGAAAAATAGCATATCTCCTTTTCCAAGAAGTTGTTCGGCCCCAGTTTGATCTAAAATAACTTGAGAGTCAATCTTGTTATTAACAGTAAAAGCTACCTTACAAGGCATGTTGGCTTTAATCACGGTATTAAGAACACTCTTTGAAGGTCTTTGGGTTGCAAGTATCAAGTGAATTCCAGCAGCTCTCGCTTTTTGAGAAATAGATTGAATACCTTTTTCAATTTCAGCTTTATTTTCTGAAAGCATGATGTCTGCAAACTCTTCAACTAAAATAACAATGTATGGCATAGCTTGAAAACCACTCTTTTCGTTATATTCATCAATATTACTTGCATTTGCAGCTCTTAGAAGTTTGAATCTTCTATCCATTTCAGAAGTTGCCCATTTGAAAACATTAGGAATAACTTTTTTATCGGTAATAATTGGAGTGATTAAATGAGGAATGCCTTCATATCTACTAAAATCAACTTCTTTAGGATCGATAATAATTAATTTACATTCAGAAGGACTATTTCTAAATAAAATTGAAAATAACAATGTATGTAAGAAAACAGATTTACCTGTACCTGTAGCACCGGCAACAAGTAAGTGAGGCATTTTCGCAATGTTATAAACTATTGGTTTACCGGTTACATCAAGACCAATAACTGTATTTAATTTTTCTTTTGAACCTTTCATTCTATCTGAACTTAGAAGTTGTTTTATTGAAACAGTTACTCTATTTCTATTTGGAACTTCAATACCAATTAAAGATGTTCCTGGTATAGGGGCTTGAATTCTAACTGAGCCGGATGGAGAAGCTAAAGCAAGAGCTAAGTTTGGACCTAAGTTTATAATGTGTCCCAATTTTTGAACTTCTTGAAGTTCAACTGCGTACTGAGTAACTGAAGGACCTGGAATAACAGAAACTACTTTAGCAATCACATTAAAACTTTTAAGCACATCAACAATTGTTTTTTTATTTTGGTTTATATCTCCACTATCTACAGGTGTGGAATCTGTTTCATCTAGAAGTGATAATGCAGGGTATTCCCAAATCCCATCGTTTCCTGGTTTCCAGACAGGTGCTTTTTTTGGCTCCTTAACTTTATTTTCATTAGATTTAGTAGCAGTTGTGGTGGAAACAACATTACCTTCTACCGGCTCAATTAAAGGAGAGCCAACTTTATAAATGTTACCTGAATAATCATTTTCTTCTTCCGCAAGTACCTCATCTTCAAGTTGTTTAAGATCTTCATCTTCCTCAACCTCTTCATCATTATTTGCAGTTGATTTTTTAGTAGCTATTTTTTCCAAAAACGCATGAATCATAGGAGTTGGGATATCTGTTAAAAAGATTAGCGAGGCAGAGAAACATAGAATTAAGACAATTAAATTTCCAGTGTATCCTATGTTAGTTATCAGCATACTAGATACAAAGTAACCTAACTTTCCACCCATCTCTTTAACAAAAGATTCAGCAAGTGAAGCAACTAATATAAACATGATATATAAACCAACAGTAATTCTTAAATTTAAAAATCTTCTATTTATCGGCCATAAAATTAAAATTCCTGTAAAAATAAGAGCTATTGGCAATATATAACTTCCTAAACCGAAAAGTAGTTTTTGGTAAAAATAAAAAACAGATGTTAGTTTATATGATGGTGCTATCAAAGACCATAAACATAAAGCACCAAAAAGAATTAAAAAAACTGCAGAAACAGATTTTATAGTTTCAGATTTAATATTTAATTTTAGTTTCTTTTTTCTTCCTCGTTTAGACATCATCTATATAATACCAAATTTAAATGCGCTATTATTAAATAATGAGTGCTGAATTATCTAGAAGAATTGAGGAGAGTGTTAATACTGCAGGTGTTTCTAAAGCTACTGAAATTTTAATTGGGAACGAAGAGACAAGAAAACTAACAGCTGCAATTGAAATTAAAGGAAGTGAAGAGGAAGTCGCGGAATTACAAGACGTAGCTACCAGTGTCAGAGTACCAAGAGTAATTGGGCTGGCTAAATTAACTCAAGAAATTAGAAGCGGTTTTGAAAAAGAGGCAACAACAAACACTAATCCTGAATTAGTTTACTCTTTAATTGGTGAAAAACCTAAAACTCTAGAAAGATTTTCAGAAATCTTAAGTAGAATTCAAATCTTTAAACAACTACTTTCAAGTGAAAATTCAAACCAAGAAATCCTTTCACAAATTACAGCTTGGGAAGAAACAATTAATGAAATAGTAGATCAAATTTTAAAAGAAGATGAAAAAGATAAATTTAAAGCTGAGATTGAAAAAAAGTTTTTAGAACTATCTTCAACCCCATCAGAAGAAGGTAAAGATTCCTATCAAAATAGATTTAAAAGATTAGTTCAAAACCCTAACGCTCTCAAACATTTACAAAGGTATCTAAAACCTGATAAAGGTGAGAAGTTTGGAACAGATTTAATTAAAGAATATTTTGAAACAGCAAACTTTATTAATGTTTTAAATTTAATGAAAAAACTAGAAGCTCCTATTGATCAAATGAGTCAGAGGAATGAAAGAATTATAGAGCCAGAAATAAATTTTTTAGAGGCTAAAAAAACTATTCAAGAAGCAATATTGGAAGTTGAAAAAATAAAAGCAAGCTCTCTTGATCCTGAAACTAAAAAAACAAAGTTAGCAGAGCAAGACCAAAAAGTTAAGGATATTTTGACTATGTGCGGAAACAAAATAGTAGCTTTGTTTCCGCACGATGAGAGTATTCCTTCAATTGAAACTTCAACTCTTAAAAACGTTCTTAAAAATGAAAAAGCAATCTGCGCCGGAAAAGTTGAAAGTATGGGCGCTCTTCTAGAATTCTTTGGCTTGAAACACAATAAAATCTTAGTTCCCGGACATACATTTTTAGATATTACTCTTCCATCAGGAGACTTGCTAATAAGTGATGGAAATTTCAGTGCAAGTACAGAGGAAGAAAAAAATAAATTTTATATGCTTGAAGCAGAAAAATTAGATCCAAAAATTTTAGAAGAAGGTATAGATAAATTAACACCAGAAATGCAAATAAGAATTATCAGGAGAAGAAGAACTGATGGAAAAATTGACTATTATCTCTCAAAAAAGAAACCTGATTATAGAAGTCATCTTTATGGTGCTGAACTTAGCAACGAAACCCCAATACCTACTATGGTTTTATCTAATGCAGGAAGTGAATTTAGAAGTGGGGAATTAAAAAAATATGCAAATAGTTTTCATGCAGAATATTTTACAGAAAGAATAAGTTTAGATTATAATGCGGAAGAAGAGGAATTAAAAAATATTCTAAATTTGTTAGAAAAAGGTAAGCTAACAACTGAGAATTTATTACCAATTCGTTCAGAAAATTTAACTAAAATTCTAATCTACATCAAAGAAAATAACCCACAGCTCATTGAAAAAATAATTAAAGAAAATAGAGAATTTTTAGAAAAGATAAAAAAAACAGATAAAGCTTTTTTTGAAAATTCAGGATTTCAATATAAAGATATAATTATTAATTCTTTTGCCATAGATAATTTTTCAGAAGATTTGATTGAAGACTTTATCAAACAAGAAAATTTTAATAATTATGAAACAGAGCATTTAGTGGACGCTCTTCTAAAAACAAATTTTGATATTAAACAAGTTTATAAAATAATTAACTTTGCAAAAAATAAAGATGAAAAATACTGGGATGATTTTAACTCTTATAGAAGATTTTATTTTAATCTAGAAAACTATCTTAATCTTTTACCTGATTTAGAAAGTTCTATTCAAGACTTAAACGAGTTGATTCAAAATAGAAAAATTTTAGAAAAAGAAAAATTAGAATTTTCAGATCAAAATAATTTAAAAAGTATTATCTTAAATACTGTCAAACAAGGGAAACTTTCAGAATTACTAAATTCTGAAAAAATAGATTTACAAACAAAAGAATTATTATTAAGCCAAATAACCTCAAATATAGAAACTTATTTGTATGATTTTGAAAAGGATAAAGATAAAAGGAATAAAATTTTAATTGATGCTTTAGAAATTATTAGAATAAATTCTAAATCTCCAGAACAAATTAACGAGATAAACTCAAAGCTTTTACAAAAGTATGAAGACGATGACCCAAAGCTAACTTTTTTGATACCAGAAATAAAGAAATTAAACCCTGAAAATTTTTACTCAAGTATCCGTGAAATTAATAGATATTTAAAATATTTCCCTGAGCAAAAGGATCAATTATTTGAAGATTTGATTACTAATAAAGATTTGCTTTTCAAAAGATTGAAAGATAGTAAGGACGAGCTTGATCAAGGATTTTATTTAAAATCTTTTAATTTATTAATTAAAATTATCTCTGTAAATTATGGGGAAGAAGCAAAAAATAGATTTATTAAAGAAACAGGTTTTGAACCTGCTCCTACGAATTAATTCCAATTACCAATATAATAGGTCGTTTTCCAGTTTCTTTATGAATAAATCTTTCGATATTTTTTTCAATTTTATTTTTTAAGAAACCAAAGTCTCCCATTTTCTCAGTATTTTTATCTAGGGTTTTATTAACTACATCTTTAGCTTTGCCAATAAACATCTTGGAATCTGAAACAACAACTAATCCTCTTGTGACAATATCAATTTTTCCTTTAATTGCATTTCTGTCTTTATCTAAAACAACAGTTACTACAAAAATACCGTCTGTTGAAAGCTTGGTTCTATCTTTAACAACCATGGCAGGAATTTGTTGGTAAGTTGAAGAGTTAACATAAACTTCTTGTGTTTCAATTCTTTTACCAAGCTTTGCTTGACCATCTGAGAAATGTAAATTATCCCCATCCATCATTTCAAATACTCTATCTGGAGAAATTCCAAGCTCATCTTGAAGCATGTCTTTATAAACTCTCATCTTAACTACAGTATCTCCAATTGGGATAATGTATTTTGGTTTAAGTAAATTAGCCATTAATTTAAGATCATCTCTATGACCATGACCTGAAATGTGTAATTTCTCGTGAACTCTGGAATGTAGGAATTGTGCATAAATCTCAGCACCTTCCATAATAAGTCTATCCATCATGGCAAGAACGTCAACGTCAACTCCAGGAGGGTTTGGTTCTGCAGAAAAGACTACTAAAGCATTCTCTTCTAAAACAATGTCATCATTTTCACCTTTAGATACTCTATCTAAAGAAGATCCTACTTGTCCAAAACATCCAGCAATTAGGTAAGTTAATTTTGACTGATCTAACTTGAAAGCATCTCTATCGTTTACATAGTTTTCTTTACCAAAAGGTAAGTAACCTAGCTCTGTTCCGATTCGAACAGTTTGATCCATCGATCTTCCGCTCATCACAATTTTTCTTCCAGCTTTGATAGAAGCCTCAATAATTTGATGCATTCTAGCTAAATTTGAAGAAATAACTGTAATAAATAACTGTCTACCATAAGCATTTTTCATGACAGTTTCAAAAGTAGGAGCTAAAACTGATTCTGGAGTACTTCCACCATCTGTAGAGCACCCTAAACAGTCTGAAAGCATACATAGAACACCTTCTTCTCCGATTTTTCTAATTTGAGCAACATCTGCTGGTTTGTCTAACACAGGGTCTGTATCAAATTTATAGTCTGCTGCATGAACAACTTTTCCTTGAGGAGTATCAATTACGTAAGCTACACCAGATGGAACTGAGTGATTAGTTCTAAAACCAGAAATTTTAAAGTTACCTAAAACTACTGGAGCATCTTCAGGAATAAAAGTTCTAAAGTCTACTCTTCTTAAAACGTCACCTAAACCTCTGTCTTTAATTTTTTCTTTGGTATATTCTTGGACAAGTCTGTTTGAATACATTGGTACGTCAAATTCTTCTAAGAAGTAAGAAATTGCACCCATATGATCTTCGTGACTGTGAGTGATAAACAAAGCTCTGATTTTACTTTTTTTATCTCTAAGATAAGAAAAATCAGGAATGATTAAATCTACCCCATGCATTGTTTTATCAGGAAAACCGATTCCACAGTCCACAACGATAATATCTTCACCACATTCGTACACAGTCATGTTTTTGGTAGCGGAAAAGCTACCTGAAAGTGATTGAATTTTTAACTCTGGTTTTGATTTTTCTTGTTTAAATGAAAGTTCATTTGTTGGAGTTGTATTACTATTATTTTTATCTTTGTTCAAAAAACCTATCATATTATCTATCTTTTAAAAGTTTTGAAAGTTCAAAAAAATCATCTTTAAGTGTGCTCAAGAATTTTTTATTTCTAAGAGCTGCTGCTGGATGATAAACAGGGAAAATTTGATAATTTTCGTATTTTTTTAACTTTCCTCTTTCCGAGGATATTTTAGCATCCGGGAAGAAATAGTTAAAGGAGAACCTTCCTAATGTCACTATTATAGCAGGTTTAATGACTTCTAATTGCGAAGTAAGGAAATCTCTGCAAGCTTCAATTTCTTGTGGAAGAGGATCTCTGTTTTTGGGAGGGCGATGTTTGATTAAATTTCCAATCCAAACATCGCCTCTATCTAATCCAATTTCATATAAACAGCTATCTAAAAGTTTTCCTGCTCTTCCAACAAAAGGTTTCCCAACTTCATCTTCATTTTTTCCAGGAGCTTCTCCAATAAAAACTACCTTAGCGTTAATATTTCCGTCTCCTACCACAGCTTGAATAGCAGTCTCACATAAAGCACAATTTCTACAGTTTCTAATTTGCTCAGAAATGAGATTGTATTTTTCTAACTTAGTCTTCATTTTAATATTTTGGCAGATATTGTTTTAAATTTGCATCAGTCAAATGAACGGAAGTCACTTTCCCTTCAACAATTTCTCTAGCTACTTTTCTGGAAATACCTTCTAAGGTTCTTTGTAAACTTCTAATTCCTGCGTCAAATCCAAAAGGCCTCACTACATTAAGCCACAAGTTATCATCTATTGTTAATTCCTCAGGTTTTAAACCAGAACTAGCCAACACTTTTGGAAATAAATATTTTCTTCCAATCTCTACTTTTTCTTGATCCGTATATGAAGACATTTTAATGACTTCCATTCTATCCATTAAAGCTGCAGCTATAGTGTTGGTATAGTTAGCTGAACAAACGAAAACCACATCAGATAAATCTATCGGATAATCGATATATTGATCTCTAAAAGAATGATTTTGGTTTGGATCTAAAATTTCAAGAAGTACGGCCATGAAGTCGAATCTTAAACTCTCGCTTCCAGAAGTTTTATCAATCTCGTCAAGTAAAATCACAGGATTTTTAACACCTGCTTTAATTAAAGCTTTAATAATTTGACCAGGCTCAGCTTCAGGAAATACTCTACTTTTTCCTCTAATTTCTTGCACAGAACCAAGACCTCCCATTGCAATTCTCACAAATTTTCTTTGAAGAGCTTCGGCAATAGAAATAGAAATAGTTGTTTTACCAATACCTTGAAGTCCTACAAATAATATAACGGGAGATTTAGAAGTGTCTTCTCCTTTTCTCTTAAGTAAGATCATTGTAGAAAGATATTCAAGAATTCTTTCTTTTACATCTTTAATTCCATAGTGATTTTTCTCTAATGTTTCAGAAGCATATTTAATATCCAGCTTATCCTCAGATTTTTTTGCCCAAGGAATTTGAATAATAGTATCCACATATTTAGACATAATCTCATACTCAGCGCTGTAGCCACCAAGTTTTGCCATCCTATTAACTCTCTCAAGCATCTGGGTGGCTTTTTGTCTAAGTTCCTCAGGTAGATCTATACAAGCATCCAGTTTGTCTTTAATAGCTTTTAATTCGTCAAAGGTAAAATCAATATTAGTCTCTTTTTTTTCTTCTGTTATAGCCATAATTTAAAATAACTATTTATAACTATACCAAGAATCAAAACTAAAAAGATAAAAAATAAAAAGGAAATAATGGTTGCAGAAAATCTATTTTCGTAAGGTATTTGAAAAAATAAAAATCTGGTAGTTGGGTTAATTTCGTATTTTAATTTTAAATTGAGAAGAATTGGTTTTGGAAGTCTAAACAAACCTTGGGGAAGGGCGGTTTGGCAATTAGTACAAAAAAAGTAATTGTAATCATTAAGTTTTACATTGCAAACGGGACAAGTTCTCATAACT
>Ga0214923_10005141_pt1 | contig 15357 bp, 12 predicted proteins | sample LL1510_MetaG_FD_177993 | JGI IMG/M metagenome (GOLD analysis project Ga0214923, IMG submission 177993) | Freshwater microbial communities from Lake Lanier, Atlanta, Georgia, United States - LL-1510 | ecosystem: Environmental > Aquatic > Freshwater > Lake | place: USA: Georgia | collected...
TGGAATGGTTTCATTCGGTTATAAATCAGGAATTGGAACGAGTTCTAGAGAAGTTAAGATACCTGATCCCTTTGAGTGGACCTAGAAAGGGCTGGTCCGATGCCATTTGTTAGGTGGGTCGAGTACTTATAGAGGACCAAATGCATTGATCTTTATTGGGGCCTAAAGGAGTTTCATTTTAAATTCAACTAAACATCAAACGGCCTAAAAATTCCGCACCGTTGGCTCGGCCGACTGGCCGTTTGAACCCTTTCTAGGTCCACTCAAAGGGTGCAGGTAAGACAACTATCACAGCGTTCGCTCAGGGCTCCTATCTGCAGCCGCAAAGGAATGCGTGGTCAAGCTTTGAGTTAGGACCTCTGACATCAACTTCACCTGTGCCGACTCCGGATTCTCCAAGCTCTGCCTTTTCACATAACTCCCATCAGGTTGTAGCTCCCAAGCCTGACAAGTGTCGTTCCAATAAATGCCTAAAATCTGACCCAGCTGTTTTTTTGAATCAAGATTCTCAACTGGAGTTAGAACTTCAACTCTTGAATTTAAATTTCTGGTCATCAAATCAGAAGACCCAATAAAAAATTCACCACTCAGTTCCTCGTTCGCACCATTTCTAAAATTAAAGACCCTAGAATGTTCTAAAAATCGTCCCAGAATAGAAATCACCCTGATGTTTTCACTGAGTCCCTTCACTTGGGGTCTTAAACAACAGATAGAACGAACGATAAGGTCAATTTTCACCCCAGCTTGCGAGGCTCGGTAAAAGGAGTCAATGAGGTCAGGATCTTCTAGATTATTTAACTTAATGACGATGTGCCCTTTTCCCCCTTTCCGAACATGCTCTATTTCCCGCTCAATCATTCTGTTAAGGGTTGTTCTCATATCAAACGGAGCCACTAAAAGCTTCTTAAAATGCCAGTAAAGTGACTTACCGGTTAAGTGATGAAAAAGATGCACAACATCTTCGGTGATCTCCGAGTTGGTAGTAAAGTAACCGAGATCGGTGTAGTGCTGAGCGGTTCGAACGTTATAATTCCCAGTTCCAATATGAACGTAGGAACGCATAGAAATTCCTTCCTGCCTAACCACTAAAGCAATTTTAGAATGCGTTTTGAGTCCTTTGATTCCGTACACCACGTGAACGCCGGCCTTTTCTAAGGCTTGAGCCGCCAAAATATTTCTCTCCTCATCGAACCTAGCTTGGAGTTCAACTAAACAGGCAACCTGTTTGCCCGCGGCAGCTGCTCTTATTAGGTAAGGAATAAAGGGGCTATCCTCACCAGTTCTATAAATTGTCATCTTAATAGCCACAACGCTCGGATCTTCGCTGGCGTCTCGAATAAAGCGTTCAACACTACCAGAAAAACTTTCGAAAGGATGATGAACCAAAAGATCTCTCTTCTTAATAGAATCGAAAATACTTTCCTGAGTATCCTTAAACGCATGCGGAGAAATAGGAATCCAAGAATTAAACAACCATTCTCGTTTTCGAATTTCTGCCAGAGGCTCCAACTGATAAAACTCGATACCCATGGGGAGTTCGTATATCTCATTATCTTTTAGGTGGAGTTCCTTTTGTAAAATTGAAAGGATTCTCAAATCTGCTCCAGGAGAATGTTCCAATCTTAAAGCTTCAGCAAATCTTCTTTCTTTGAGTTCCTCAGCGACAATCTCAAGCAAATCATCATTTTCATCATCCTCAGAGTCATCTCGCTCCACAACCACACTTCGAGTAACTCTGAAAAATGCAAGGCTGATGACTCTCATTCCAGGAAATAACCATTCGAGATGATTAATTATGATGTCACGGGAACTAATAAACTTTATCTGGTGGCTATCATCGGAGCAAGGGAGCCTAATCCAAGCTGAAAACCAATTAGGCACTTTCACCCTTGCAAAAACAGGCTCGGCCGTTTCATCTGGGGATTGTAATAAAATACCAATCGAGAATGAAAGATTTGAAATAAAGGGAAAAGGATGCCCACTATCCACCACAAGAGGCGTTAATACAGGAAAAAAATTCTGCTTAAAAAAATCCATCGCCCAAGCTTTTTGTGGTTCGCTCAGGTTTTTAAAGCTCACAGTTTCCACTCCCCCCGCAGAAAGCTCGGGCAGAAGGTGAGTTTGAACAAAATGCGCCTGTTTTTTTAAAAGTGCCTCAACTATTTCGCGAATAGAGCGTAAACTCTTCTCGATACTTTCCTTGTTTTCTTGGCTTAGGGGTGGATCCTCTTCGCTCTTTCGTTTCATTAATCCAACCCTCTTCATAAAATATTCGTCTAAATTGGAGGTGAAAATCGAATGAAACTTAAGTCGTTCCAAAAGCGGATTTTTAGTATTTCTAACCTCTTCAAGAACTCTGTCATTGAAAGCCAACCAACTTAATTCGCGGTCGATGAACCGAAAGCTGTCTGAGGGCACATTCATGGCCTTGTTTTCTAGCATTTTTTGTTATTTTTTCCTCTTGGTTCAATGAGCAGCTCTTTATCAAATACTTCATGAAACAGGTCTTTTCTTTGATCCAGTCGCAGTTTCGCAAGCTCTACAAAGTCACCGGATGCCACTTTTAAGCAAATAGAGTTTTTTCGAACTGAAGCTTCATGGATCACTATTTTTTCCTGATGAGCTGGCCCCAAGGCTTCGCCTACTTGCATGAGACTTAGCAGAACATTAAAAGCCCGTTGTAGCTCCTTCTTTTTAAGTCGGTTGAAACATGCTTTAGAGAAGTTGGCTCTATGTCCCTCTAAACACAGACAGAGTTGGGCCACCAACTCGATTTCCCATTCCTGAGACAGAGGTAGCTCGGTGTTTTTTAAAATGTAGTAGGTGTGCTTTTCATGTTCGACTGGAGATACAGCCCAACCTGAGTCTCTAAAAATTGTAGCTATGATAAAATACTGTTTCCAAGCGAGATCCAAATGGTGCAGCGACTTTGTTCTTTCAAATAAAATTTCGGCATTTAAAACCGATTTTTTTAAATTACTCTCTGAACAGCCCAATCGACTTGCCCGAACAAAAAGAGGGAAGAGATCTAATTCCGATTTAATCTTAATGTCTTTTAAGAGGTTGATTTCCTCAAGCAAAATACCATCGCGCAATGAAAAGGATGTCGGGTGAACCTCTTTGGCTTCCAGAACATTCATGCATTCTTCAAGTAAAATTGCGCCGGCGAGAATGATGTCAATCCGCTTTGGTTCCATTCCGGGCACGGCCACAAGCTCTTCTTTGGACATATACGCAATCGTCTCAACAAGTTTACGAAGCTCATCTCGGTGAATAACCTTAGTCCCCACAGTTTCTTTCATGATTTTCGAGATGGCTCGGATAGACCCACTAGATCCTATAATGCGTTTAACTTTCGGCCAGTCCTCAGCGATGAGTTCAGCCAAAATGGTGTGCTGAATATAAGCTCTCAACTCTTCGATAGGGTTGTGATTGCTGCTATTTCTTTTGACCGGCGGAATGGTTTTCAAAAAGACTTGCTGTAGACGAGCCGCTCCCAAGGGAAAACTCACGCAGTGCTCGATCATATTATCCCTGCAAACACTGATTTCGGTGCTCCCACCGCCAATATCAACCAGAGCATATTTCCCTTTGGCAGTTGATTCCAAAGAAAGAATTGCTGAAGCTATCAACTTCGCCTCTTCTTCACCCGAAATAATGCGCAAATCGATCCCAGTTTTTTTTCGAATAAGGCTTAGGAATCTCTGACTGTCTCTCACTTCACGTAAAGTACTGGTTCCGAAAGCAACAATCCTCTCTACATGAAGGTCATGTGCAATAGCTTTGAATCGGGCAAAAGCATTCACCGCTCGAGTCACGGCTTTTGGATCTAAGGTTCCTCTTACAAAAACTCCCTCTCCCAGTCTTACCATCTGTTTCTCTCGATGCAAGCAACGAATCTGACTTCCTGGTCCAATTTTTTGCACGTCGAAACGAACCGAGTTGGTTCCAAGATCGATAATACCAATTCTTTTAACTGAATTCATGAGCTAGAGATTTTACCTCTTAAATTCGAATTGGTATAGCCCTTAAAAAAAGACAGTTTTTAGCTGTTGCTTAGAAAAAATAAGATATCCCATTCATGTTTCCAATCAGGGCTGACAAAGCATTCGTTCAACTAGGGTGCAGCACCTAGGTTCTGTGATATTTTTAAAAGGTCTCTTACCTCCGAAGACAAAACTGTCGTAAGCTACAGAGGCTTTTGTCTCGAAGCCTAGACTTTTACAAAGGCCTTGGGAAGCCTCTCCTGTGGCCTCAGCCACCGCTAAGGTAAACCCTTTTTCCCGTGCAAAGTTTAAGCTACCCTTTAAAAGTGCTCTTCCTATCCCACTGCCAGAATAAGCTGGCAACACACCCAGCATATACAGATGAAAAATTTCCTCAGGATCAGCGGAAGTTGTTATTAAGTAACGATTATCTAATTCCTCAAGTAAAGCAAAAAGGGGAGAAAACTTTGGGTCCAAATTAAAATCGCTGTAAAGAGGGGCAGTCGACATAGGTTCTGAGATGCAAAATCCCACAACTCTGTCCATCTCTGAAATCGCAACCCAGCTTAATTTTTCTACAACTGCCTTTTCACAAACCATGCGAGTGAAGGAGAAGTAATCTTCCGATTTAATATCAAGCACGCGGGCCATCGTTTCGCCCCCCGGGGAGGGGAAAGACTGTTGAACACAATCTATTAAGCTGTTGAGATGATTAAATTCGGCTAACCTATAGATAATTTGCGATTGGATTTTCATGAACTTCTCCTTTCGAGCAGAATGTTAAGTTTTGCAGGGGTTGCCTGCTTTTCGATTTTTTAAGATCTTGAATAAAATGGTCTACTTTTTCACGGCCGATTCCCGGCATTAAAATAACGTGGGAAATATTGTCTTCACTCGCTAGGTGCCATTTCTCGATGAGAGGGACTGGTGGTTTTTTGATAACGACAATGTTCGAATGAGGGTTACACCACGCAGGCCATGAAATCTGCCTAAGAACTTTAAGTGTATACTCAGTCATTTCCATACAATTTAAGACCCTATCTTTGAGTCCCTGAACCCCCAGTTTTTTTATGACCTGCCAAAGAACTAGCACTGAAAACCCATCTCTCGAACCTGATACCGTAGAATCAAAGGATTTAATGTACTCCACAGCATTTTGAACTAATTGAATCTTGCTTTTTCTTGTCAGAACTACACCACATGGAATGGGCGAACCCAAGAATTTGTGTCCGGATATTGCTATACTGTCGATTGCGCAACTAAAATCTACTCTAGGAGCCTCTTCCATTAAAGGCAACATGACCCCGAACAACGCCCCGTCACAGTGTAAATAAGAACGGCTAACTTGGTTCTTCTGTAATACACATTGTAATTTCTTGATATCATCGATAGCCCCCTTCATTGTTGTCCCGATATTGGCACTGAGAATGACTGGGTAATGTTTTAGAGATTTTATGGCACGATCTAGCTCTGAATAATCTATTTCCCCGCTAGGTTGAGTTGGAATAACGCAGCATTTCAACCCCAGCATTTTTACTATTTTTTTTAAGCTGTAATGAGACTCTTCCGAGAAAAAAACGACCCCATCAGGAAATTGCTCCCTCGCCAAGTAAAGACCAAACAAATTCCCTTCGGTACCACCATTGGTGACGTAACCCCACAAATCATCTTGTTCAAGCTTTAGTAAATGACCAAAGAATTCAACGAGCTCTTTTTCTTGTGTAAATGTGTTCATCCCGTTATTGCCTACAAAGGGATCCCCCACATTGTTAATGGTGAGATTCAAAAATGGTGAGAGGTTTTCGAAGTCTAGAAGCTGACAGTTGGGATACCCGATGTAGGTCTCACTCTTTTTAACCAAATCAAAGTGAAGAGAAGTTAAGTGTTGTTGCAGATCTAAGTTGCTTTCATTCATTCAGGGCCTCCTCGAATTATTTTCGAATGCAAGGCTGATGTCTAAGCCCAAGAAAGGCAACACAGAGTTCAGTCAGAAAACCATTTGTTTTCTGTTTGGATGCTAAATTTTTTTTAGAAAAAGACTCAAGAAATGACTACCCCCACCTAGAAATTTTATCAAAGAAGAATACAATTTGAGTTTTGCCTGATTTCCTATCGGAGAATAATAAATATGCCCTATCAGATTACAAAAAAGGAACCGATTGAAACCTCTTTAAAAAAAATTCTAGTTCTAGGCATCAAAGATGCGACCAGTGTTCTGTCACTGAGCAGAGGACTTCATCGAGAGCAATTTAAACAGGCAAGAAAATCATTAAAGAAAGCTCGAGCAGTGCTTTTCTTACTTCGCGGAGCCATTGCTGATGAAAAGTTTGAAGAGGAAGAAAAGACCCTAAGAGACCTCTCCAGAACCTTCCGTGAAGTTAGGGAAGCTTATGTGACCGAAGAGGTTTTTCAGAGATTTTGCAATGACAACAAAAACAAAGTTCAGGATGAAGACTTAAAGGAGATCACTCATTTTCTTGTCGCAAAGTGCAATGAGAATGTGGATAAAGTATTTCAGAAAGAAAAGAAGCTAAAAGAAGCTATTGGTTTGTTAACAGCTGCGATGGAGCGAATTCCCGAGATTAAAATAAAAGGAGATGTCTGGGAATCGATTGAAGAAGCAATTCGATCTATCTATAGCGAGTGCGCTGAATTAGGGGATTTCTGTCAGGATTCAGACGATGAGAATACGATCATTGCTTGGAGAAAAGCTGTTAAATTTTTGCATGTTGAGATAGATTTTTTCGAGGAAGGTCTGAGCTCTGAGATCAAAAAATGGAATCGCAAACTTCTTGAACTTTCTGATTGTTTGGGAGAGTTTCAAGATCTAACGATGATTCAAGACCAGCTTGACGAGGGGAAAAAGGAAATTAAGAATAAAAACTCACTGGATGAAGTAGTTCAATTGATCAAATCGAGGAAAAAAAGTTTGAAGAAAATAGCCCGTGAAATCGGTCGTGAGGTCTTCTCCCAAAAACCCAAAGCTTTTATGAAACAATTCTCTTCCGCTACAATTAGAAAATAGTGTCAGTCTTCCAACAAGCCGAATCGGGGCAGAGTTCCCCTATGAAATCCACGAAAGTTACTAAATGTCACTCCATGAGTGGGAGCGAAGTAGTGCTGGTTTCAAGATCTACGGTTTGGTGCAGGTAAATACCTTTCAAAAATAGTGTGTATCCGACCGGCTCACAAAACAATTCAATTCTACCCCCTTTTAAGCGGAAAAACGGTGGAATATCGGATTAAATAATTTTTTTCGAAACTACTTGAGGATTTAATTTGAAGGAATTTGCTGCTGTGATTTGAGATAGTGAATATTCAGCTCTGTTCCTCTTAGTTTTGAACTATTCATTAAGGCGTGGATGGTCGTTTTTTCATCAGAAGTGAGCGGGCGGCCAATTAAAGTGATGTCAATGGAGCGAATTCCTTGATTGCTTACGAGCTTGGTTTCGATGATTTTAGTTTCTGAAAAATTAAAATTATTTGAAATAAATCGATTTGCCTCGGTCTGAAACACTAACTCATCCACCATCTTGTAACTTGTGTAGATACTTGGCAGGAGAATGAGAAAGATAATCAATGTGATCATTTTTGTTACTTTTTTTTCGATTTTAATATCTAGATAACTTCTACATTTGAATCTAAGAAGCTTCACAAATGCAAAGGAGGTAAGACAAATAAATACTGCATTAATTAGAAAAAGATACAATGCTCCCCCGCAAAAACGTGGTTCACCCTTTGAGATCCCGTAACCAATGGTGCAAAGAGGTGGCATTAAAGCAGTGGCGATAGCCACTCCTGAAATCGCATTGAAGTTTTTTTCTTTTCTAGAACTAGCAATGATACCGGTGGCTCCGCCGCAAACAGCTATCAAAACATCATAAATAGTAGGTTGAGTCCGCGCTAATAGCTCCGACTGAGCCACTGAAAGGGGAGAGATTAAAAAGTAAAGAGTTGAAGCTCCAATTCCAAAACAAGAGGCGCGAGCCAAACTTTTAATGGATTTTTTAAAAAGGTCAAAATCATTTACTCCAAGCGAAACTCCTGCTCCAACTATCGGACCCATTAACGGGGAAATCAACATGGCACCGATGATCACCGCTGTGGAATTTACATTCAGACCAATCGAGGCGATGAACATAGCAAAAATTAAACTCCATAAGCTCGCTCCTTTAAATTCGATGTTTCTTTTGACCGCTTCCAGTGTTCCTGATTCATCAAGATCCGCTTTTAGATCTAGTTGAGGAAATAAAGTGTGATTTAAAAATGAGTTTAACTTTTTCATGGTGTAAGGAACTTTAGACCGATATGCATTCAAGAACCCTTTCGATATCCTCATCGGAATTAAAGGCATGAGGGGATAAACGAATTCCCTGTCCTCGTAGAGCAAAACTGATCTGAGCTCGTTTCAGAGTCGCAGCCAGTTGAGCCGATGTTTGGGGGCCAAGGGAACTTGGAGTAAAGTTAACGATAGCTCCAGGATGGAGATCTGAATTAGGGCAAGAAATCGTGAAACCTCTAGCTCTCAATCCCTCCCGAAGTTTGTCACTTAAACGTTCGGCTTCTCGTCGTATAATGGGAACTCCTGTTTCTAGAATCAGTTTCACTGAAGCTTCTAGAGCTAAGATATCAATCACCTGCCGAGATCCTGATTCGAAACGATCAGCCCCTGTCTTCAGTTGGCAGCCGAGCGAAATGGGATCTTCGCAAGTCCCATAAGTGTGGGCCCCTATCATAAGGGGGCTAAGACTAGAAATTCTCTCCTTTCTGAGCGCCAAAATTCCCACTCCGACAGGACCGGCCAGCCATTTGTGGCTTCCCAGACAAACAGCGTCTATCCCTAACTTGTCCATTTCTAAGGGATGAATTCCGACCCCTTGGATGGCATCAATCACGGTCCAAATATTCCGACCTCTCACAGAGTCCATTAAAGCCTCGAGATCGGTGATCGCTCCATGGGTGAACTGAACCCAGGAAATCGCAATCACTTTGGTTTTGGGGGTAATCTGAGAGACCAAACGTTCAACCGGAGTTGAACAGTTTGGACCCAAAGCCACTTGAACCACTTTGGCTCCCGAACGTCTTGCAGCTTCTTGCCAAGGATAAAAATGGGAAGAGTACTCCCCCTCCCACATCAGAATTTCATCCTGAGGTTTAAGATCCATTCCCAAAGCTAATTGAGAAATTGCCCCTGAAGTGCTTTGAAAAAAAGCAATTTGATCGGCACTACATCCTAAGAGTTTTCCGAAAGTAGCGCGGCTTTTAAAAAGTGCTTCGAGATAATCGTCATTGGCGTGCATTCCCTCCAGGTAAAGTCGATTGAGCCAATGGGTGGCTGTTTCAAACGCAGGCCTCGCGACAGGACACAGCCCTGCGTTGTTTAAGTGGGTAAACCCGTGGTGATGAGCGAAGGCCGATTTGAAATCACTTAAGCTCAAAGATCACTCCTATTTTTTTTGCCAAACGGTAACAAGCGGAACAATGTATTCAAATTTTCGAGCGTGTTCCCTTATTAGGAGAGGCATTTCTGTTCTTTCAAGAAGTATAAAATCATTTTCTAGAAGATTTTTTAAGACCGGTTCTGAAAAAATAGGCTCACCATTTTTTTGATAGCCCCCCAGCCATACATCTTTTGGCGAAAACTTCTCAAGCCAAGTGAAAGGGGTAGTAATCACCAAGATTCCCCCAGAACGTAGCAGCCCTTGCTCTCCACTCATCCTTTGTAGCACTGTTCTGGGACTGGGCACCCGACACAAAAGGTTCGCTAAAAGTACGGCATCAAAGCTGAACAACTCACTGGGAAGTGAGCTGGCATCGGCCTGTCGGAAATGAGCACGCTCTCGAGCTATTTCAGAATGAACTTGGGCGACAAGAGGTGTTGTGATCTCCCCCTCCTCGACTCTTTCATAGTTGAGATATCCCTTTTGCTTTAAAGTTTTAGCAGCCTCAATCAAAGTAGAGCTTAAATCGACTCCCAAAGCTTCTTGAAAACTTTCTGCTAGAGCAAAGACAGCTCCGCCCACAGCACAACCCACATCGATCACCCGATTCATGGGCTGGTTCTTGTGTTTCATCCAATCAACCAGAAGCTCGGCACATCTTTGAGGAAATCTGAGGGCTGAATGGGGGGCCAAAGGATAACTAATGGTTTCCTGAGCGTTTCCAAAATGGAGAAGAAGGTAGGGATTTAAAATTTGAGATCCCTCATAACCCGATTGGGTAGCCAAAGTAGTTCTTTCAGAGCGAACCAGTCTAAATCCCGAATGTTGAAAAAAATGGGGACGAAAATGAAATCGGGCCCAGTCAGTGGCTTCGTCCCCAGTGCTTACGAACGATCCTCCTAAAATCATTTGGTGTTGGCCGTCGAAACAAGGGGTGCTGAAATCTTCATAAAACGGATGGATTTTAAATCCGGGTAACGCGTGAAAGTGATCTTCACACCATTGCCAAACATTGCCGAAGACATCGTTGAAGGGCAGTTCGTTTCCCGGAGACTGAACGGGAGACTCCGACCCTAATTTAAGATTTAAGTTGGCTCCACTTCCAAAACTTCTCAACCGGTGGTGCTCGGCCTCGGTGAGGAGGCGATAAGGCATTAAAGAGCTGTCGGCTTGAGTGCGCCAATTGGCATAAGCTTTAGCCTCGTGAAAATTGACGACGACAGGCCAATCGAGCGGCAGATCGACCACTTCAAATAGGGTTCTTAAAGCGTAATCATGAATTCCTTGCGGCCCTTTTGGAACCCAAAACGCGGGAAATAACGAGTGAGTTTGAGAACACCACTTCCAACCGATTTCGGTCCAATACGCTTTCTCTGTGTATCCCCCTGAACGGACAAACTCTAAAAATTCTCCATTACTGATAAGCTGGGCCGAAGCTTCAAATTTTGGGACGCTCACCTCTTTTTTTCCGTACTCGTTATCCCAACCGAAAGTGGTGGCGGTCTCTGGCTTTCCCAATGTGACTCGACCTTCCTCGACGGGAATTAGGCGGTTTGTCGGATAAGAGGCTGAGGAGTTATGGGGAGCCAGTGCGGGCCACTGTAAAGGTCGTTGGACACAAGAGAGAGGTAACTCGCGGATCAGCACCGAAGAAGTTTCTAGATGGATCCGTTCGTGTTCAAAGCCCATAAAAAGTGCCCAGAGCGGATGGCTTGAAGTAATGGCGGGGTGGCCTGGTTTGAGATCGGGATGACTTTCGATGAGGCTGCGGACTTTTTGGTAAACCGCTCGGCGATACTCATGCACTTCTTGCAAACTGGGCCATTCCATTTCATTTTTGGAAAGATCGTCCCAAGTCATTTCATCCACTCCTGTTTCAAACAATTGTTCAAAATAGGGGTTCAGAGGAGAATCTATCAATCCTGCAACTCGCAGTTTATTGATATAAAAAGTTACAGGATGGGCATAATAAAAAATGAGAGGGTGTCGCAATCCATGATAGGGCGGAATAAAAAAAGCGGTTTCAGTTTTCAAAGAGGAAAAAAGAATCTCGGTAAGTAGCCATGTGTTATCGAAATAGGCTAAAACGGAATCGGAGGTGCAAGTAGCTAAATCGGGCAAAGGAAGGGATTTTAACGATTCGTCGGGCTTAGGTTTTTGACCGGTCCACCACCTCTCTCCAAAAATTGGAGAAGTCTTTGAAGAACCGACGCTACTAGATTCTGAAGTGTTTAAAAAAATATCTAAGTTGGGATTTCTCACTCGTTTCATGCGCCCGGGATTCTAGCCAACGAGTCCTGTTTGGGCAAGCCGAGTGTTTTGGGGGAATGAGTCCCTGACTCATTTACCACAGCAAATCACCCGGGGAAGAATCTTACGCTAATTTGTTTGGTTGCCGTTTATTATTGAGTTTACCAACCCCAAGGATTACACTTTATGTAATAGGAGTGCCCATGTTTCATCAAATTGATAAAATATTTCTGGTAGCCGCTTTTGCTAGTTTTGTGGTCAGCGTTTACTTATGGTTCTTGGTAAACCATGATTACGGTATTTATGTAGGACTTTGGGTTCCTAGCATTTTGTCGCTTTGGGTGGGAACTCGCCTAGCAACTCTTCACCACACTGAGGACAGCCTAAATGAAGAACACTGATATCTTAATCGTCATCTTTGTATTTGGACTAGGTATTTCTTTTGTCGTCGCTAGGGGATTGTGGGAAGCTCGAGATTATCGTTTGGCGAAAATCAAAGAAGCCCGCGCAAAAAAAAAAATTCAAACCAGTGTAATTAATAAAAACGCGAGTTAAGATTTCGGATACTGACAATTCCGGTCTCGCACCCCAATCTTAATCTGCTGTTTTGCCCTCTGGGTTGAATGCTCACGGCCAGACCCGTCCTCCTCTATTCCTTTTTTGTGTAAGAGCAAGATTAGAATATAACCTTTGGATAAGTTCACTTAAAACCTTATTTGTAAATTAATGAAAAAGATTAGAAAGAGATTTCCTGCTTTGCTTGAGAATCTTTAAAACAACTTCTGTCCCCTTCCCAAAGCGCTTCTCCTTAATAAAAACTTCGGATTTTTATTATCAATAGTAAGCACAAGAGAGTGGCTCATAATTTCAAAGATATCCGCAATTCGAAAAGAATCTTATGGGAACAGTGCTTAATTCATATCAACCATCTAACAAGCTGTGTTATGCGCTGTCAAAGCCCTAGGACGAAGCGAGAGTGGTCATTAAACGAGATGCGCTAGCCGCTGCGATACTGCTCGTTGGATGAGTTCTTGGGTTCCATCGTAAAGCCCTCCACGATTAGGATTCCCAATGTATAATTTCTCGATATGGCCATTTACGAAAAACGAATTAAAGAGTGGCTAAAAAACATACCTGATCCCTTTGAGTGGACCTAGAAAGGGCTGGTCCGATGCAATTTATTAAGTGGGTCGAGTACTTATAGAGGACCAAATGCATTGATCTTTATTGGGGGCTAAAGGAGTTTCATTTTAAGTTCAACTAAACATCAAACGGCCTACAAATTCCGCAAAGTTGGCTCGGCCGACTGGCCGTTTGAACCCTTTTTAGGTCCACTCAAAGGGTGCAGGTAACTAAAAAACAACTTAATCACTGAATCTCAAGCTATTGCGATTCGTAATTATGAATCCGCAAAACCGGATTCTTTTTTGTTTAGTTTTGTAGGGTTAGGTGCATTTATCGTGGGGTTGGGTTTTATTTCTTTGGTTGCTGCAAATTGGAAAATGATTCCTGACTTTTTAAAGCTGGTGGTCGATTTCGGAATACTTACGGGAGCTGTAGTGTTGGCAAACCGATTTTCAAAGAATCAACAGCCACTTTGGTTTGAAGGAACTCTAGTATTTATTTTATTTTTTACTCTGGCGTCTATGGGACTGGTTTCCCAGATTTATCATCTCAGTGGGCCTCTTTATCAATCTATCTTACTCTGGGCGTTCTTGACTGTAGGGGTGATGGCCTATTCAAAAAATGGCTGGTACCTCTTCTTTGGGCGAATGTTTTTTTTGGTGCTGTTGGGGCTTTTATCTACGACAGCAAATTGGCGGAACAGTGGTTTGACCAGCCTTCTGTCATGTTGATTTATGCTATCCCCTTTTTAGCGGCCCTAGCTGCTCTGTTCTCGAGATGTATACTAGGTGACAGCCCCCAAACTCGAGCTTTGAGAGCTTGTGTGGCGCTTTATGGGATTATCGGCTTGGTAATGGTTGAGTCGGGCAGTTTTGTTTGGCTGGAAAATAGTAAGTTGATTTTCCTGATCTGTGTCTCTCTCATGATGTTGTCTGTAGCTGGGATTTATTTAACAGACCAATTTAATCACTTTCAAAAGGCTTTACTGTCTATGACCGCCCTTCTTTATGGGTTTGCCTTTCAATGGCCTTATTTTGTAGAAAGGTCTGTCTACTTGTCGCAACGACCACTAGTAATTCCTCTTACCACACTGCTTGTGATGTTCTTGTTTGCCCTTTTCTTAGCAAGCCTAGGGCAAAAGGGATTGTTTCGACTTTTTCTTCAGCTCATCGGTTTGAGATTTCTCTTTCTCTACCATCAGGCTTTTTGGGGATTAACTGGAACTGGGGTGGGTCTCATGATTTCCGGAGTTCTTATCATCGGTTCAGTGATTTTCTGGAGAAAAAAGCCACCCTCTATAGAAAAGTGGATTGAGGGACTCGTTAAATGAAGACATTAATCAATAAGATGAATTTAGCTCTGGTTTTACCTGTATTGGGACTCCTTATTCTTACGGGCTATCAGCAGCTACTCATTTCTACGGGTACCGAGGTTGTCTTACCTATTAATGGATATGATCCTAGAGATCTTCTTTCAGGTCACTACATCACCTACACTATCGATTTTGAAAGTGTGCAACCTTGTCAGAAGAATAGAGGCGGAGATGAGCAACATTATATCTACTTAGAACCGAGGTTTGAAAGCCCCGTTTACCCAAGAGATTGCCGTGTGTTTATCAAAGGCAAGTGCAAATCGAGACGATTTGAAGCAGGCATTGAAAGGTTTTATATTTCTGAATCTGATGCTCAAAGGGTGGAAAAGTCAGTTAAAAACAAAAAGGCCAGCATTTTAATTTCGGTCTCAAGAGATGGGACTGCCAAAGTGAAAGAGTTGTTACTAAATGGAAAACCATGGAAAGAAGTAGAACTTTCTCCCTGATTGGAATTGCCTGATTGGTAGTGCACACGAATGCCTACCGACGTTCATGAGCTTTGTAATTTTGCTTGTCGATTCATGAACAATAAAAAATATTCTCAGCGCGTCCCTTCCTTGAACTCGCCAAAACTTTAAGCGACTCAAGATCGCCTGCTAAAATTTTAAGGAGAGACTTAGCGTAATAGGTGAGTTAGCTGTGAAACAGAGTTTTTTCCTGCTCGTGTGCGACAAAAAAGACACCCCCTAACTGACTTCTTGATTAAAAGTGTTGCCGATTCTTTGCTTTTGTCCATCCCAAGTTTCTCGCAAATTTTGTGCCTATCCCTATTACTTTGCATATCATCACCTAATCACTGGTAATCTATGAATTGCACTTCATAAGCGTTTCCATCTTCCCAGCGAAAAACCAATCTCTTTTGATTATTGATGCGTATAGAATGGAATCGCTTCCATTCCGCTCTTAATATTTCTAAAGAATTAAACTTTTTGCCCCTTTCGAAACAAAGTGAGTTATTTGATGAGGTCGTTTTGACATATTCTCTTTTTCCAATAACTGACTGATTTATCGTGATTTTTGCCCTTACCGAGCATTGATTTTTTTTTGCACTTCTGCCATAATGAAAGCATGTTTTGTCTCCGGCAAAAACTCATCCATTCTAAATTAGGATTGACTTGGGTGCTTGCCACTTTACTCCTTTTTTTATCTGTCACATCCTTCTGCCAAACGGCTGAACTCAACG
>Ga0214923_10005142_pt1 | contig 15356 bp, 5 predicted proteins | sample LL1510_MetaG_FD_177993 | JGI IMG/M metagenome (GOLD analysis project Ga0214923, IMG submission 177993) | Freshwater microbial communities from Lake Lanier, Atlanta, Georgia, United States - LL-1510 | ecosystem: Environmental > Aquatic > Freshwater > Lake | place: USA: Georgia | collected 2015-10-15
ATATTTCCACCTTGGTGGGTAACCTCTACAACACGGATGCCCTCAAAAACAAGAAGGACTCGGGCTTCAATATCTTTTATATGGGAATCAACGTGGGCGCCTTTATATGCAATTTCGTTGCAGCCTACATGCGAATCAATTATGGCTGGGGGCATGCCTTTGCCGCGGCCGGTGTGGGGATGCTGATTGGGGTCGCTATTTTCCTTATGGGTATTCCGCACATCAAGCACGTGGACCAGGTCAAACCGCTCAAGGAAGGGGACATGTCCACCCTCAAAATCCTTTCAATGACCCTTTTGCCCATGTTCGTCTTTGGAGCCATCGGTTATGCCATTCCGGGGAATCTTTTGGGAACCGACACCAACGATGCCTTCATTATTGGTTGTTTACCGGTCATCGCTTTCTTTGTTTACCTAGCCTTTACGGCTGAAGCCAAGGAGCGCAGAGCCATCAAGGCCTTGCTTGCCGTTTTCTCTTGTGTTATTCTGTTCTTCGCTATTTTTCACCAAAACGGGGACGCCCTTACAGTCTGGGCGGAGGACTATACCGATCGGGAAATGCCAGCGGCCATTGCTCCTGCGGCTGAGAATTTCGGCATGGCCCAGGTAGTCACCAACCACGAAATCGTTCAAATGAACGACGAAGAATTTGGCATCGCCATGGAATTGATGCGGGCCCAAGAAAATGCTATGCCCGGCAACACGGCGGATGAACTCAAAGCCAAAGCCGAATATTCCGAAATCGTATCGCAGGTCGAAAAGTCCAGAGCCTATTTCAAAAATCTTCCCAAAGACCAGGTACCGCCTACGGGACAAAGTCTGCGGCTGTATTCTACCGAATTGTACCAATCCATCAACCCGTTCTGGGTCGTCCTGCTGACCCCCGTCATGGTTGGTGTCTGGGGATTCTTCCGCAAACGAGGGAAGGAGCCGAGCACACCCACCAAAATCGCTTTGGGTTTGGTCATCACCGCCTTGTCGGCCTTGGTAATGGTGGGCGCCGTCATGGCCACCAACGACCTGAGCATGAAGGCGGGTTCCTTTTGGCTTTTGGCCTCATACGGGGTAATTACCATCGGTGAACTTTGCTTGTCCCCCATGGGATTGTCCTTGGTTTCCAAACTAAGTCCACCCCGTATCACGGCCCTGATGATGGGCGGGTTCTTTTTGGCGGTTTCGGTTGGCAACAAAATGTCAGGGATGCTCTCAAGCCTTTGGGAGAGCTTCGATGACAAAAAAGATTTCTTCATGCTCAACTTCGGATTGGTCATGGGCGCGGCTTTGCTGTTGTTCTTGATGCTTCGTTGGCTGAATTCCGTCATGAAGGAAAACAACGTCCTCTAAACCCTCTCTACTATGAGCAAGACACCTTCTCTCTCCGGTACCTCCAGTGTATCGGAGCAGGAATCCTTGTTGTCCATCCGCGACTTCAAGGGAACCTACCCCAAACAAATTTGGTACCTGTTTATGGTCGAAATGTGGGAACGCTTTTGTTTCTACGGAATGCGCGGGATGTTAATGGTCTTTATGGTCACCCAACTTGGTCTCGGTGACGGACAAGCGAACCTGCAATACGGCTCCATTCAGTCCTTTGTGTACGCGTTCACCTTCCTGGGCGGTATTCTGGCCGATCGCTTTTTGGGATTTCGCAAATCGTTGTTATGGGGATCCATTTTGATGTGCATTGGCGGTATTCTCATGGGTATGGATCCAGTTAATAATTTTTATTTGGGGATTTGTTTCAACATCATCGGAAGCGGTTTTTTTAAGCCCAATATTTCGACCATGGTTGGGCAATTGTACCACGAAAACGACAGCCGAAGGGATGCTGGCTTTAGCTTGTTTTACGCCGGGATCAATATCGGAGCTTTTTTGGGAGGCACCATTATGATTTTGGTTGCCAAGAACATTTCCTGGAATGCCGCTTTTTATTTGGTTGCGGTGGCCATGTGCATCAGTCTTCTGGTTTTTTTGTTGACCAAAAAGTCGTTTGGCTCCATTGGGCTTTCGCCCCTACGGCATATGCCGCAGGCACCCCGACTGGGTCGGGAAGCCTTGATCTACGCTATCTCCTTGCTGGCCATCCTTCCGGTTTGGTTCATGATTACCGATACCCGTTATACGGATCGTTTCATGTCCATCATTGGCCCCTTGACTTTGGTTTATTTGGCCTGGGAAATGCGGTCCCTTTCCAAAAGCGAAAACCTACGTCTTGGGGCGGCTATGCTCTTTATCCTTTTTTCGGTAATTTTTTGGGCGTTTTTTGAACAAAGTGGAGGCTCCCTTAGCCAATTTGCCTTGTATAATCTTCAGGGTCAAGACTTTTGGGGATTTGCCATGGACGCCAATGCAGCGAACAATTCAGCCAATGCTTTTTTTGTGATTGTATTCGCTCCCTTGTTGGGCATGGTATGGGTAGGGCTCAGTAGACGCCGCGCCGAACCCAATTCCATCCTCAAATTTTCCTTGGCTTTTGCGATGCTGGGCCTCGCCTTCCTGCTTTTTTACGCCAATCGTTTTTTTGCCAACGCGCAGGGCATGGCTTCCCTCGAAATCTTTGTATTGGCGTATTTGGTGATTAGTGTTGGGGAACTCTGCCTTTCGCCCATAGGGCTATCGTTGATGACCAAATTATCTCCATTGCGCATGCAGGGTCTTATGATGGGCATGTGGTTTTTGGCTTCGGCCTACGGTCAATACGTTGCTGGATTGTTGGGTGCGGGCATGTCCCTGAGTGACCAAGCCAGTACAGCCCATGATAAACTCATGGCCTATACCAGCGGTTACCTCCAATTGGGCTACTACGCCTTGGCAGCCGCCCTCATCTTGGCTCTGCTCAACCGCCCCATGAAGCGGATGATGCAAGGCATTCACTAGGGCCGCACCATCAACTTCAAGCGAAGGCAGCGTCCATCGCGCAGGGTTAGCGTTCCATAATACAAGCCCGGTGACCACTGGGCCAGAAGAACTCGAACTTGGCTTTCCTTCCCACTTTCCATACCCGATGGATCCGTAAAGTCATTGGCGTAGATCATGCGCCCACCCGCATCATGCCATTCCAATCTTTGGGCCTCCATATCCTCACCCCACTGAAGCAAGGCCTCCGTCTGGGCTGGATTTGGGTACAGGGTCAATCCTGTAGAGAGATTATCATTCAATCCAACCGAAGTAAAGACTCGGCAAGCGGTATCGTTGGCATTGTTGGTCTGACCGGGAACAGGACCCGTGTAGGCACAAAGACGATGCGTACCGCCCACCGTTGGCCTCCATCGACCAGTGAAAATGTGATGAATGGTATCGTTGGGCTGTATGGAACGCGAAAGGGTATTGGCATCCACCAAAATCCCGTTCACCGTATAACTCACCAAATAACTGTTGATTGCGTTGGCAGAAAAATTTCGGATGACCACCTTGACGTTATGATCCTGGTTCAATGCTGGAGCGGTGGGCGTCAACAATTGGGCCACACCAATATCGGGGACATTCACGGTGGTATTTCCAATCACGATGCTATCGATACCAACCCCCTCCTCGGTCACCGAGCCATCCGAACTAAACACAAAACGCATAAGGACCGAAGAAGCATTGTTCAAAGCAGACAAGGAATGCGAGGCCCGCAACCAGCCGTTTGAGCCACCATCCCATACCGGTTGCCCGTTGGATGAAGAAACAGAGGATGAGGAATACCAATTTGTGCCGCTTCCAACGGCACCCAAAACCTGCCAACTTGCACCACCGTTGGTGGAATATTGCAGGTTAACCCCATCATACGTGTCCTCTGTCGAAAAATTTATGCTAAAGCTTATGTTGGCGTTTTGGATACTGGAGAAGGTAAAGCAAGGTAATTGCAAGTAGCTAAGCTCGTTATTATTATAATCACCCCCCAAATTTGTTACCCAAGCACGTTGGCCACTCGCTGCGTTGGGGATGACGATCCCTGAAGGCACACCCCAAGCCCATGAATTGTTGCTGCCTCCCGATGTCAAGCCTCCGTTATTGGCTTCAAAATTCTGGGTATAGGGCAACGAACTCACTAGCGGAATATTGGTCACATTCGACCTTAGGGTATCGTTACTCAAATCCGCATCACCGGTAACCGCGGTATAGGCGGTGAGGGTATAGGAGCCCACGACGGACAAATTAGCACGTGTACTGAAATTATAAACCAATGAGTCCCCAGGGGCAATAGGACCCGGCATGACTTCGGCAATTGGAGCCAAGGCATTGATTCGATAACGAACAGGGATATTGCTTAAAGTTTGGGTCCCTTGATTTTTGACCCGAATACTAACCTGGGCATTGTTGGGCAGACCACAACCTGTCAAAGGCGCTGTGATGGCGGCCAATTTTGCTTCGACCGGAGGAGGATCCGAAACCCTAAAATCATCTACCGCCACCCCGTCACGGGTGACAGAGCCATCCGATACAAACATAAATCTGAATTTAACCCCCGATACCCCTGCTAAAGAGGGAAGATTGTGCTGTGCGGTCAACCAACCCTGTGACCCACCGGGAGGGAAGCCGGTAGCCGACCCGTTCCAACAAGATAAACCCGTACCAGGCCCGTTGGTCAACGCGCTGTTGTACCAATTGATTCCTGAAGCTACGGTGCCTGCCACCAACCAGGTCACACCACCGTCTGTGGAATATTGCAATTGCATTCCATCCCAACCAGATTCCGTCTCCCACCAGACCTTGAAACGAACCTGCGGACTCGTTAAGGTCGATAAATTAAGGCAAGGTGATTCCAAATAACTCCATTCATTGTTGTTATAATCTCCTGTCAGATTGGTGGTCCAACTCTGGGTTCCACCACCGGCCGATGTAATGACAGGTCCGGTGGGGGTGCCTCTTTGCCAGGAATTGTTGGTACCGTAAGAGGACCATCCACCCGCCGATGCTTCAAAATCTTCGTAATAAGGCATGGTTCCGATCAGAGGAACGCTCAAAAGGGAAACGGTCACGGTATCATTCAAATTCTGTCCATCCGATCCCAATGTAGTATAGGCCGAGAAGGTGTAGGTTCCCGGTGTAGCAAGATTTACAGACCCGCTAAACGTAAACAAGGCCGTATCTCCGGGATTAATGGTCCCTGCAAAAGTCCCTGTTACAGGGGTTCCACCTCCCAAACTATAGGCCAAGCCGAAATTGGACTGGGCCACCGTCCCGAAATTCACAAGGCGCACGCTTACGGGCAAAGCGCTCCCTAATCCACAACCCGAAACGGGACTCACCAAAGCAATCACCCCTACATCATTGGGCGATGGAGTAAACTCAAAGGCGCCAATATCCGGAGTGGTGGTGTTGCGCGTTGCACCAATAATATCCGAACCAATACCTCCATACGGTGTACCGAGATTGTTAAAGGCTGCCGATAGCGGTATTGACAAATTGGCTCCAGCAAATACCGGATTCAAAGAGACGGAATTACTATCCTTGTTGTAAGCGGAGGTCCATGCACTGCAGGTCCCAAAGGATAAATTAAGCAATTGTACGGAGATCAAATTCCCCCCTTGGGTTTGGCCAGGGACTGGTTTGAGGTAAAAGTTGTTGTAGTTGCTGTTACAACTGCGGGCAATGGAGTCCGTTTCCAACAACAAGGCCGCCCAGGAGGAAGGCACAGCCGAGCCTGCCACCGATTCAGCATAGAGATTATTGTTGTAGATCTTTAAGTTTACAAAAGGCGAACTGGGAGCGACCGGGCCAAAGGTATTGTCCACTGCATGCATCAACCCGTAATTCAACGAGGCGGAAGTGCTGTTCCCCAAGCATCGCACTTTGATGGTATTGAAAGCCAATTCTACCCCGTCTTTGGGATCTGGAAATGCGGATGAGGTATCCGAGAATCCTTCAAGCAGTATGGGGGCGTTCAAACCAAAAACCCCGCTGGGGTTGAAATCTACCGCAATGGAATTGTTGTATAAACGAGTCGGTTGCCCGATACTATCATCCGAATTCGTGACCCTGATTTGAGCATTATAAACAACCCCTGAAAAACGGTTGGAATGCACCTGGCAGGCCGAAACCTGATTGAGGGTCACCGCTGCCATTCCATTGGGGCGCTGTTGCTTAAAGGTATTACCGGAGATAAGCATACCCAATTGATCAAAGGCGGTAATCGCGTCCAAATAACCCGAGAAGGAATTATTGTTAATTTGGTTAAGGGTAAGGGCTGATCCCGAGGTGGAACCTAAGGCTACCGCGGTAGCGAAGCCCTGGAAGGAATTTCCGCTGATGGTCAAATTCGAAGAATTCTCCGCATTAATCCCGGTATTGTCTCGGCTCACGAAAGTCGAAACTACCGAGTCCTGGAAGACACAACCCGAGACCTGAAGGAAGCTGGCCTGGTTCGCGTCAATATGTGCGGTGGGTAAAGTACCACCTGTCGCCGAACCGTTCAACATGGTCCTTCTTAAAGTCAAATTCTGAAAACGAATATGCTCAGCATTGTTCAGAACAAAGAGGGTTCGCTCCGTGCCCGATACCGCTGTATCTTGAATCAGGACAACATCTGCGGCATTACCGGTGGCAGAAGTCAAGGTTAGCGTCGAGGAAGACGATAATCCAAGAATATTCCTTAGGCTATACGAGCCATAATACAAACCGCTTTGAAGTTCGAAGGTCACAGGACCTGCAATCCCTCCGCATTGAATAGCCTGTACTGCAGCATGCAACGAAGGAAAGGCGGCTCCGGCTCCGGTACCCACGGAGTAAACTCCACCCGGTAATGCATAACACAAATTTACCCTAAAGGTATCGTTGCCCGCATTGATATCCGGACCAGGCGATGGATTAACAACCCATACCTTCAAATCCGCAGGAGGATTCAAAGGGAGTGACAAAGTTGGCGTAAAAGTATGGTTCACCGATTGACCGGTTGGCAATGATCCCGACCAAGCTTCTGTAACAGGAGCACCGTTATTTAAGCTGTAACCTACCGTTGCACCGGTAATGGTATTGGCAGCGTAATTGGACAATCGCATGATCACTTGGCCTGTGGATCCCCCCAACACCGGCGGTGCAGGGTTGATTAAACCCGTAGCAGCAGCATCCGTTCCCGACAAGGGCAGAAACCCCAAACGCATATTGGATCGTTCCGTGCTACTAAAAAAGTTAAATGCACCCGGTGAACCTGTGCAGGTACCCACTGCATCCTGCCTGAAATAGATCGTGCTGGTAAACCCCGCATTCGAATTTCGCATTACGGCGTTGTTAATGTATGAATTGTTATTGAAACACGTTTCGATAATTAAATTACTGCTGCCGTTCCAGAAAAAAGGCTGCGTGAAAGTGTGGGTGTTCCATCCCGAAACCTCCGTATACGTTGGCACAGTGTATACCTGGGTCATGTTTCCTATAAAACCCGTGGTGGTGCTAAGAGCGGTATCGCTGGTTGTCCCTATCTTGATGGTGAAATTCTGCAAAGGGGTGCCCTGAGGTAGCACTACGAAGAAGGCCAACGAATTCATGGTTCCCCCAGCAATTCCCAAAGCATTCAGTTCGGTGGCTCTGACCATCATTTGATGCTTGGCCCCCCAATAAAAGTTTCCATAAGGAGCTGGGTAAGTGGTCGGTGTATTTTGAAGAGTGCCCGTTCCGACATCCACCAACAATTGGGCCTGGGCCTTGTTCCAAGCCGCAGAGAAAAACATCACGAAGACGAATAAGAAGCGCACACAGAGCCAACTTTTGAAGATTTCGGTTAACATAAAAGAAATTTGCTTAAAAATAAAGTCTGTACCCCTCGTTTGAGCCCGAAAATTCTTTAAAGCCTAATTAAAAAACAGGTTGCCCAGGACCTATCGACAGAATTCCAAGGGCCTGCCCGCGTCTTGGCAGATCCATTGGTTATCCAAATATGCTGTTTGACCGTTGACCCATACCCCCCGGACCGAATGGGTGAACAGTTCCCCCTCCACAGGAGACCAACCGCAAGCGTATTCCAAATCGGCGACATCAACTTGGATGGGCTTCTCAGCCAAGAGTACCAAATCCGCCGCATACCCTTCACGCAGAAAGCCTCTTTCCTGAACCCCAAATCGCAACGCCGGGGCATGGCACATGGATTCCACAACCCGCTCCACCGTGAAATGTCCTCGCATCGCCAGTTCCCACATCATAAGCAAACTGTGTTGCAACAAAGGACCACCGCTAGGCGCCTCATGGTAGGGACTTGATTTTTCGTCATGAGTATGAGGAGCATGGTCCGTAGCCACCACATCAATCCATCCATCGCGCACGCCCTCCAGAAGAGCCTCCCTGTCCGCTTTACTTTTGATGGCCGGGTTCCATTTGATACGATTGCCAAGTCGCTCGTAATCGCTTTCGTCAAACCACAAATGATGTATACAGGCCTCCGTAGTGATAGGTCGGAATTTACCGCGACCGATCGATGTTCGAGACTTATATTCTTTAATATCAGCAACTTCCTGTGCAGTAGTCAAATGCAATATATGGATATCTGCCTGGCAGGCCTCTGCAAGTTCCCTGGCAAGCCTGCTCGATGCATAGCAGCCCTCGTGGTTACGAATTCGAGGATGATCTGCAGCAGTCCAAAGCTCCTTGGGTCTGGTCAATGCATAATCTTGAGCAGCCTTGGCAATGACTTTATCGTTTTCGCAGTGCAATGCAATGGGAACCCCCGGATGATGTTGATGCATTTTGCAATACAATTCACGCAAAATCTCGGGTTGATCCACCAACAATTCTCCGGTTGAGGAACCCATGAAGATTTTGACTCCGGGAATTTTGCGGTAGTTTGCCTGTAACAAATCCTCTAAATTGTTACCGTTGGCGCCCATATAGAAGCTGTAGTTCACGGCTGAGTCCCTTGCTCCAACCCCCATTTTCCATTCCCAGGCCTCCCTGTTGCAGGTTGGTGGACTGGTATTGGGCATCTCCATGAAGGAGGTGACACCCCCTCGCAATGCTGCACGGCTTTCGGTGCGAATACAGCCCTTGTGGGTCAGACCAGGCTCCCTGAAATGCACCTGATCATCCACCAATCCCGGCAATAGAAAAGCCCCATGCCCATCCACTTGATGATCCGCAACCGGCCTGCGATCTGTTGGGGTGATGGACCAAATTCTGCCCTCACGGACCAGGATATTGACTAAACGCAGTTCACCCTCATTCACCATCCGCACATCGCGTATCGAAACCGTTGCCATTGCTTAATTTTGAAAGAATTGAAAAAATCCATGCCTGAACCTTCACCATACAAGGAGAGCTATGTTCTCCAAGCAGAAAAGGCCCATTTTGAATTGGTTTCAAAATTAATGCTGCTCAAATTGCTTTGGGTTAAAGGAAGTATGTTCTTTGCCCTTTGTCTCCTAGGCACTTGGTTAATGGTTGTGGGAACGGCCTTTGGGGGTAATAGTCCTTCTATATTTCCAATGGACCCGTTATTGTGGCAAACCTGTAGCCAATGGAAATACGGTACAGGCAATCTTGGTTTCAGGCCAACAACCCTCAAGGTCAGGGTTCTCCTCAAGGACAGGGTTCCCGTGGATTCCCTCGAAAGGGTTTGGGATTTATCCAATACCCCCTCATCTCAAAGGGCTCGATATACCGTTCAATTGCTTCAAGCCAAAGCCGAACTCATTCAACCCTTATGGCTGGAGCGATTCACTGCCCTTGGCGGGGATATAGGGCAAGGGAATTTGACCTTTATTCAACCGTATTGGATTAGCTCCCTCTTTGTCCTTGAAGCAAGTCCGGCATACCTTCTTGCCTTGTTGGAGCGTTATTCAACGGAAATCGAGTGGATTGAAATGGATCAGGACAATGCGCATGCTGCGGATCCCGTCTTGAAAAACCCGGTATCGCCCACAGGTACCGAAAGTGTAGGTGGCACAGAAATCGGATTGAGAACCGTTCAAGCGCCGCTTCTGTGGCGACGCGGATACAAAGGTCGTGGCCGCCTTGGCATGAATATCGATACAGGGGTTTGGGGAACACATCCCGCCTTGAGCAGCCGATGGAGGGGCAACTTCGCGCCTGCCTCCCATGCCTGGTTAGGATCCGGGAACCTCCCAACGGACTGCGGTGGAACCACATCGCACGGATCCCATGTCATGGGAATCATGTTGGGTTTGGACCCTTTGAACCAGGACACTATAGGCCTGGCCATTGAATCGCAGTGGATTGCCGCAGGGGCCCTCTGTACGGGAGGTTCCACCACAGCTGCTTTTCAGTGGGCCTTGAATCCCGATGGCTTAATATCAACGGTTCATGATATGCCCGATGTTATCAATAACAGTTGGGGAGGAGCCACACAGGACAGCGCTCAATGCAACAGCCCAACCTATATTCCCCTCTTCAATGCCTTATCTGCGGCAGGCATTGCCGTGGTTTTTTCGGCAGGAAATAGCGGATCCGGTGCCTCCACCATCACCTCCCCCAAGAATATCAACATCAACGATGTCAATGTGTTCTGTACAGGTAACGTGAGCGTGAGCCCCAACAATGTGATCAACATCGCACCTTCGTCCAGCAGAGGTCCCTCAATTTGCCTTAGTACCGATTCCTCTTTGCTGATCAAGCCTGAACTGGTCGCACCAGGCACCAATGTTCGTTCCGTAGGGGGAGCCACAGGGTACGCAAACCTCACGGGAACCTCCATGGCATCACCCCATGTTTCGGGTGCGGTACTTCTACTCAAAGAAGCATTTCCTAATTTACCAGGCAGTACCCTATTACGGGGCTTATATCAATCAGGCCTGGATCTGGGCAGCAGTGGAGAGGATAATCAATATGGTAACGGATTTCTGCAGGTGGATTCTGCCTTCAGACTCTTGGCATTAACCCATACCCCTACGCCTCCTTACCGAGGTCGTTACAATCTTACCGTTCGCGGACCCCTGATTCAACCCTCCCCACTCTGTGTGGACAGTCTGCAATTGATTTACATCGTCACAAACCAAGGGGATTCTCTCGTGCCAACCTATCGATTAGGGTATGGCCTTAACCCCAACAACCTTACATTTATCCAAAGGCCCGTTGCCTTAGGCCCCAACTTAAGCGACACTGTAACCACCGGCCCCCTATTCCTTTCCCCTCCGGGAGGCAGCCAGCCCTCGGCGCCCACGGTCTATATCCAAGCATGGCCAAATCAGGTGCCTGAAGAAGATAGCAGTGATAATGTATTACAACATTCCCTCAATATCCGCGCTCGCTGGTCCGTACCCGTGCTGCAAAGCTTCGAAACGGGGACCCTAAACTCCACCGGTTACCGGACCTTCAATCCTGACAACGATATAACATGGTCCTATTCCACCAGCTCCGGCCTTGCCACAGGATTTCGTTCCTTGTATATCAATGCCTATAACTATAACACTCTGAATCAAAGGGACTATATCGAAACCGGGCAAATCCCTATTCCGAACAATGGTAGATTTATGTTACGCTTTCAAAGGGCATACGCACACAATAACCGAAGCCAGACCCAAAGCCAAACCGCTTGGGATTCTCTTTTGATTTCGGCTTCCACCGATTGTGGAATCACCTACCAAAGGCTGTGGGCCAAAGGAGGTTACAGCCTCGGAACCACCACACCCGATTCTACTGCCTTTATACCCTTTTATGCTCATCAATGGCGTCGAGACACCTTGAATCTTGCCCATTTAAGACCAGCTGCATCCGTGATTCTCCGAATTGAATTCTTCAATCGCCAAGGCAACAACCTATACCTGGACGATTTACAGGTTTTGGTGGATTCCATGGCTCCCCTTGCATCCTTTGATTGGGAAACTATGGGTTGCAGACCCATTCAATTGCAGGTCCGATCGGATGCAACCTTCGCAGATAGTATTCGTTGGTTGTTACCGAATGGCTTGACCTCCACCAACGCACAGGTTACCCTTAACCCTCCACCGGGTTCTGTTTCGGTCACCCTGATGGCATACAATCAATTTGGCAACGACAGCATAACGCGGGTTATCAATATCCCCTATACTCCCGTTGCCGCCTTTTCCCTTACACGAGATACCATAGTGCGTGGTGCCTTGTTAGGCTTGTTGAATCAAAGTCAATACGGGTCCTATTATGTGTGGAATTTTGGTGACGGTTCTCCCCTTACCGCTGGCTACGCCCCTCAGAAACGCTATAACCAACCAGGGGTATATCCCATAAGCCTTTGGGTCTATGGGGCTAACCAATGCGTCGATTCTCTCCTACAACACAAGGAAGTGATCGTTATTCCTCCTGTGGGAATTCAAGAATTTTCGATGAGCGCACCGAACATTTTCCCCAACCCGGGCAATGGTTTGCTTACCTTGGATGTCAACGATCTGGACCTCCCTCTGGGATTGGAGTCCCGCTTAATCGACCTCACCGGCCGAACTATTTGTTTCAAAAAATGGAGTCCCGAAGACTGCCAACAAGCGCCCTTGCAGTGGGACCTCTTTGCAGGATCTGGCAACAAACAATCACTGAAACCCGGTTACTACCTTCTTGATTTTCAGGACTTAAAGGGCGGAAGGTCAGTGCAACGGTATTTCTTGCAACCTTAGCAAGACCGCACGTATCAAGAAAACCGTCTTGAAATCATTAAGCCTGTGCTGTAGGTCCCCCAAAAGTCATAGGCAGGGATCCCCCGCCCATGACTTCTCCGAGGTCTATATCCCCGTGCACTTGTTCAAACTTATCAATGTTATCCGCCAAAGCCTGAAGCAATCGCTTAGCATGCTGAGGCGTCAAAACAATTCGCGATTTGACCTTGGCCTTTGGAAGACCCGGCATCAATCTAATAAAATCAACCACGAATTCCGCATTGGAATGCGTAATGATGGCCAGATTGCTGTACACACCTTCGGCGGTCTGTTCATCCAATTCAATGTTAATTTGATTTTCCGGATTTGAACCTGACTGACTCATGGAGTGTTTTTAGGAATGGTTTAACAATTAGTCTTGCAGCACAGATTCTTCCGTTTCAAATTCTTCTTTGGAAGCCATCAAGCGCTGATACTCTTCCATGGATCCAACCACAATCTTTTCGTAGGCGCGTATTCCTGTTCCTGCCGGAATTAAGTGACCCACAATCACATTTTCCTTTAGACCCAATAATTCGTCAACCTTACCAGCAATGGCCGCTTCGTTGAGAACCTTGGTGGTTTCTTGGAAGGAAGCTGCAGACACAAAGCTCTTGGTGCCCAGCGAAGCCCTGGTAATTCCTTGGAGAAGAGGCTGTGAGGTGGCTGGCACAGCACGCTCAAATACTACGAGTTTCATGTCCCTGCGCTTGAGTGCAGAATTCTCATCGCGAACCTTGCGCATAGGCACAATTTGCCCAGGTCGGAACACATTGGAATCGCCTGGATCGAGAATGATTTGCTTGTCAAAAATATCATCATTCTCTCGCATGAAATCTTGCTTATTCACGACCTCTTGTTCCAAGAATGTGGTATTACCCGGATCAATTATGACAACCTTTTGCATCATTTGACGAACGATGACCTCAAAATGCTTGTCGTTGATTTTCACACCTTGCAAGCGGTATACTTCTTGAATATTGTTCACCAAATATTCTTGAACAGCTCCAGGTCCTTTGATCGACAAAATTGCAGCCGGGGTTATAGCCCCATCGGATAGCGGATCTCCTGCTTTGACAAAATCTTTGTCTTGGACCAAGATATGTTTGCTCAAGGGAACCAAATACTTCTTGATTTGGCCGTCCCTGGATTCAATTTGAATCTCCCGGTTTCCTCTTTTGACGCCTCCGAAAGTGACCACACCATCTATTTCAGAAACAACCGCAGGATTGGATGGGTTCCTTGCTTCGAAGAGTTCGGTTACACGTGGTAGACCACCGGTAATATCCCTGGTCTTGGTCGTTGAGCGAGGAATCTTGGCAAGAATAGTTCCGGGAAGAATCACATCGCCTTCGTTCACCTGAAGGTGTGCGCCTACGGGAAGGTTGTAAGTCCTCAAAGCAGTTTTCTTGGAATCCACAATTAAAACCGCTGGATTCCTGGTTTTGTCCTTGGTGTCGATGATGACCTTCTCTTTGTGACCGGTTTGCTCGTCCGATTCTTCGCGGTAGGTAACACCCTCTGCAATGTGTTCATAATCCGCCTTACCCTTGAATTCAGAAATAATCAAAGCATTGTAGGGGTCCCATGAACAAATGAGGTCACCTTTCTTGATCTTGGCACCGGCCTTGGTAAACAAAGTTGCGCCGTAAGGTAATACATTGGTCATCAAGGGGAGTCTTGTTTTGGGATCCATGATTTTGATTTCGCCCGAACGTGAAACCACAATTTCCACTGCGCCCCCTTGATTATCATTTTCGGAGGAAGATGTTGTTACCGTACGTACTTCGTCAAATTCCACCAATCCGTCAAATTTGGCCACCAATTGAGACTCGGTAGCAATGTTCCCCGCAACACCCCCCACGTGGAAGGTGCGGAGGGTTAACTGCGTACCGGGCTCACCAATGGATTGCGCTGCGATAACACCCACGGATTCACCGATTTGAACCGTACGGTTCGTGGCAAGATTACGCCCGTAACATTTTACGCAAACACCGGTGACCGAAGCACAAGTCAAAACAGAACGTATTTCAACGGCTTCCACCGGGGAGGCTTCAATCATCGAGGCAATCGCCTCCGTGATTTCTTCACCGGCAGCTAGAATTACTTTGTTGTCCAAAGGATTCACCACATCAGAGGCCGTAACACGACCTACAATTCTTTCTTTCAATGGCTCCACAACATCCTCGTTATCCTTGAGCGCCGTTACCTCAATCCCCCGTAGCGTGCCACAATCTTCTTCGTTGATAATCACATCTTGGGCAACATCGTGAAGACGACGAGTCAAGTAACCAGCATCCGCCGTTTTGAGGGCGGTATCGGCGAGACCTTTCCGTGCACCGTGGGTGGAGATGAAATACTCCAACACGTTGAGCCCCTCTTTGAAGTTGGATAAGATGGGGTTCTCGATGATTTCACCGGCACCACCACTTTTTTGTGGCTTGGCCATCAAGCCCCTCATTCCACCGAGCTGACGAATCTGCTCCTTGGAACCACGAGCACCGCTATCCAACATCATGTAAACCGAATTGAAGCCTTGTTTGTCTGCAGCAATTTCCTTCATCAAGGTGTCGGTTATCCTTGAGTTGGTACGGGTCCAAATATCAATGACCTGGTTGTATCGTTCGTTGTTGGTGATGAAACCCATGTTGTAGTTACCGGTCACTTCTTCTACCTCTTTGTGAGCCGCGTCAATCAGGGTCACCTTGTTATCCGGAACCATCACATCGTTCAGGTTGAAGGACAATCCACCTTTGAAAGCCATTTTGAACCCAATCTCTTTGATTTGATCCAAGAAAGCGGCCGTGGTAGGAATATCCGTCTCGCG
>Ga0214923_10005143_pt1 | contig 15354 bp, 10 predicted proteins | sample LL1510_MetaG_FD_177993 | JGI IMG/M metagenome (GOLD analysis project Ga0214923, IMG submission 177993) | Freshwater microbial communities from Lake Lanier, Atlanta, Georgia, United States - LL-1510 | ecosystem: Environmental > Aquatic > Freshwater > Lake | place: USA: Georgia | collected...
GTCTCCTAACAAAAGCAAGTCCCCTAAGAAGAGCAAGTCTCCTAAGAAAAGCAAGTCCCCTAAGAAAAGCAAGTCTCCTAAAAAGACAAGAAAACCTAGAAAAGCTAAGTCTCCTAAGAAGAGCAAGTCTCCTAAGAAGAGCAAGTCTCCTAAGAAGAGTAAGTCTCCTAAGAAGAGTAAGTCTCCTAAGAAGAGTAAGTCTCCTAAAAAGAGCAAGTCTCCTAAAAAGAGCAAGTCTCCTAAGAAGAGCAAGTCTCCTAAGAAGACCAGAAAACCTAGAAAAGCTAAGTCTCCTAAAAAGAGCAAGTCTCCTAAGAAGAGCAAGTCACCTAAGAAGAGTAAGTCTCCTAAGAAGAGTAAGTCACCAAAGAAGACCAGAAAACCTAGAAAAGCTAAGTCACCTAAGAAGAGTAAGTCTCCTAAGAAGAGTAAGTCACCAAAGAAGACCAGAAAACCTAGAAAAGCTAAGTCTCCTAAGAAGAGTAAGTCTCCTAAGAAGAGTAAGTCTCCTAAGAAGAGTAAGTCACCAAAGAAGACCAGAAAACCTAGAAAAGCTAAGTCTCCTAAGAAGAGCAAGTCTCCTAAGAAGAGCAAGTCTCCTAAGAAGAGTAAGTCTCCCAAGAAGAGTAAGTCTCCGAGTAGTGACCTTTCTGAACTAACTCGAAGTATCTTAGCAGATGCTGCTGAACGTCGTCTCAAAGCTAAGAAGAGCAAGTCTCCTAAGAAGAGTAAGTCTCCTAAGAAGAGCAAGTCTCCCAAGAAGAGTAAGTCTCCGAGTAGTGACCTTTCTGAACTAACTCGAAGTATCTTAGCAGATGCTGCTGAACGTCGTCTCAAGCAAGCAAAAGCTAAGAAGAGTAAGTCTCCTAAGAAGAGTAAGTCTCCTAAGAAGAGTAAGTAATCTCATAAAAATCAAGTCTCCTAAAAAATAAAAATAGTAAATTCATTTAAAAATACTATATTAAAAATACTATATAAATTCATTTAAAAATAAAATATTTATATGAGATATAAATATTATTATAAATGGTAAAATTAGTTGTATATGGTAGTCCAGTTGCAACGTGTACACAAAGAGTTTTAATTTTATTAGAAGAATTACAATTAAAATATAATTTACAAGAAGTTAATTTATTAAAAGGCGAACATAAAGATTCTAAATATTTATTTTTACAGCCATTTGGTAAAGTACCTTCTGTTCGTTATGATAATGATATTTTATTTGAATCAAGAACTATTTTACGGTATATAGCAAAAAATAACAGTGATGACATAGATTTAACACTTGGTGATAGTGTATATGTTGATATGTGGCTTGAGGCGGAATCTCAAAACTTTAATCCAATTATTAGTAAATTTGCGTATGAAAAAATTTTTAAAAAATGGTTTGATTCAGATGCAGAAATTGATGATAAAGTAGTAAATCAATCTGTAACAGAACTTGAAAAAATTTTTGAAGTATGTGAAAAGAGGCTAGAAAAATCAAAATACATTGGAGGAGATTCGTTTTCTATTGCTGATATTTCATACATCCCGTATCTTTATTTATTTGCTACAGCTGGTTCGGAATATAAACAAGTATTAAAAAAGTATCATTTAGTATATAAATGGTATAAAAAATTAATTTCTCGTGAGTCAGTAAAATATGTCTTAAATATTGAGTAATTAATTTGTATTTGTAATTAAAATTTGTAATTAATTTTTATTTGTAATTAAATTTAACATGTAAATAAAAATTAATTTATTGAGATGAAACGTATTCTTGGTAATCTTCAAATGATGATTGACCATCAACCTGTGGCTTAACGACACTCATATCGTAATTTCTCATAGGGTAACATCCTGACGCCTTAGGTGCTTCGGCAGCTTGAACAGGAACAGGTGCAGGAACAGAAACAGCTGCAGGAGTAGGAGCAGGGACAGGAACTGGCGCAGCAACAGGAACAGGAGCGGCAGGAGTTGCGACAATAGAGTCAATAACCTTTGATACAGCCTCGGCTACCTTTTTAGGTTCACCAGCTTCTGGCGTTACAGCTTGTTGAGCTAATGCTTGGGTAGCTTCAAGACCCTTTTCAGTCTTTACAACAGATGCAACGAGTTGTGCGGCGGGAGCAATAACTGCAGGAGAAGCCGCAGTTTGTGATGCAGCATTATTTGCTAAGGTAGCAACTGCATTTGCAACTTTTTCAACAACTGGAGGAACAGAACCAGCTCCCATGCTATTAGCAGTTACATTTTCCATATATTCCCATACTTTTCCAGTATTTATGTAATTTATCGTTACTAAGAATGCAATAGCGATTAATAATGATGTGGAAGGACTGAAATTGGCAGTCCATAGTACAAGCGAAAATATGAATAATTTAAAATATATATTTTTAAATAAGACTGTTACAGCGGGTGGAAGCTCAGGAGCTAATTTTACAATATAAAGCATTAGTAGTAAATGCACTACTCCCCTAATAATCGCTGGTTTTTTAACATAATTATCTAAAATTGAACCAACATTAGAATCAAAACTTTTAACAACACCTTCCATTTTATTATATTATATTATATCATAATAAAATAAATTTTTAAATTTAATTAAATTTATTTAAGAATATTTATAAATTTAATTTACAATTTAAATTACACTTTAAATTATTCATCTATGATACATTCGGTTAAAATAGTTGTTGTATTATGATTCTGTGATTTATCATCTTTTTTCTTTTTTATTTTTATAAATGAAATATAATTACCGGATGAAATTTCGTCCAAGTTAATTGAATGGTCTTCTAAAATTGCATGAGAAAAATGTTTTTTATAAAATGTTTTTCGTTGAGTAGATTGCGTTTTGTATACAGAAAAATTATCATTAAAATCAATAATTAATGGATTTCTATCAATATGGTCCTTTCGAAATATACGACCTACGATTTGTTCTAATTTACCGCTTTCGTTTTTAGTAGCATTTTTTAAATGACCTATATATTTTTTAGGTGTAATTAATATTAGTGTATCTAATTCTTTTTCTGAAACGCCTTCACCAAACGCTTGGTATGTTGCTAAAATAACTTGTGAGTGTCTACTTATTTCTAAGTCTTTTTGTTTCATACCACCTAAAAATAATCCATATGTAAAAATTACATCTTTATCTTTATCTAATAAATTTTTAATAATTTGTAAATGATTTCTACGGTCACTTAATATTAATATTTTTCTATTAAAATCTTTCTTGATTAAATCTTTTATAATATCTATAATTAATTGATTACGTTTAGACATGTCAACTAATTCTGATAACATACTTGTAAATTGAATTTGTTTTTGACCTGTAAATTTATTCTCTGTAGCAACTTCTTTATAATCTGATGAATCAATTTTTAAAAATTGGATAATGGGTGGTTTTCCTTTTCTTTGTTCATTACTTTTATATACAACATCTCCTATATGCCATTTAAATACATATTCACACCCATCTGCGCGCTTTGGTGTAGCCGATAATCCTATAGTATATTTACAGCATAATTTAAATAATACTTGTGAAAAAACTTTGCTACTCGTATTATGACATTCATCAACAACTACACATCCAAATTCATTAAATAATTCATCTGGATAATCAATTCTAGCTAGACTTTGTAACATTGCTATCACTATATCCGAATTATGAATATCTACATTTTTTTGCCCTTGTAAAGTTCCAATTTTAATATCTGGTAAAAATCGCTGAATTTCACTTTTCCATTGATTCATTAAAGGAATTTTATTAACAACAACAATTGTTTTCGTTTTTAACTGTGATAAAACATATAATGCCATAAATGTTTTACCAGTACCTGTACCACATTCTAATATTCCTCCATATTTAGTATGACATGCATCTAACAAAGCATTTGCAGGTGCTATTTGTCTTTCTAATAACTGGCCTTTAAAATCAACGTTATTTTCCCATAATATACCTTTATAATTTTCTAAAATGGTATTCGGAAATCCAAGTTTAGATATACCATACATTTTTGGTATATATAATTTATTTTTAGTCTCAATATAAACTGGATATGTTGATGTTTGATTCTTCTGACCAGGAAATGTAAATTTAGAGTCCATTAACGGTCTAGCCGTCAATTCCATTTTAAGTTTTAATAATTCATCTCTTGAATAACTATCTTTTTTAATAACATATCCCCTCTTACTTAAATACATATTAATTTTTATATATAATTTTTATATAATATAATTTTATATATATAATTTTTATATTCAAAGAATTCAATTTATTTCAAATAACTAAATTGAGTTTAAGTAGTAGATAACTAACTAGTGTCAGTTATACCTCGTCGTGAACTAATATTAAATGATTTTGTTGCATCTGTTACTTCTATAATTTCAAGTGTAAATGAGAAATCTAAATCATTAAAATCATATAAAGAATTATTGTAATTTACAATAGAGAATTCTAGCTCTGATAATTTATCTAATGGAATAATATTAAAATGTTTAGGATTACTTAAAAATTTAAAACATACATATCCTGGTGGCTGGTCTAAAGAAATACGTGCAAAAATATGCTGAACATTTCCAGTATTTAACATTGTATCTAATTGAGGACATGTTAAGAAACAGTAATCTTCTCCTTGTAAATTAATAGACCGTGTTAAAATATTATTTTTAGTATTTGTTTGTACACCATTAAACCCATGATATAAACTACTTATATAAACATTACTACCTCCACCTGTTTCAGTTGCCTTTGCATGTGCATTAGACATCATAAACGTAAATGTATTTTCATCTATAATATCACGAATTGTAAATTTAATACCATTTAATAATGTTTTTGAAATTCCGCCAATATCTTCTACATCGTACAAATAAAAATCATGTGTTAATCCTATTATACCAGTTAATGATGATGGTATATTTGTTAACAATTGAAAACTTACTGATGGATTCGCGCTTTTAATAATACTAAATGTATCATTACTATCAACCGTATGAACTACATATCCGCCACCATCCATATTTGGTGTAGTATTTGTACCAGTTAATCGTATTTTATCTCCTATATTTAAATTATGAGAATTAAATGTAGATACAAGAATTGGTTGAACTGTATACGTTATAGCACCAGATGCTTGGGTATAAGATGTTCCATTTGCCATTCCAACAATTTTATTAAAATTATGACCAGGAAAAGAGACAGTTATTAATCCTGTACCAACAAAAGATGTTTGACTATTAAATGTTGAACTATCTAAACTTTCTAAATATACAGGTATTAAAAAACTTGTAGCATCTAAAATAGATGTAATCGTATATGGTAAAGATAAAAGTGGCGTTGAAATAACATTATTTATCAAAACTGTTTCCCCTATATTTAAATTATGAGGAACAGATGTTATAATTTTAGTTTGAGTAACACCACCTATTATAATGTAATTTTTTATAATATCTGCAATCGTAATAGTCCATGTTGTTAATGGTGTAGCACGAGATATACTTCCATAATGTCCACTTGAATGTGAATTTAAACCACCTAATACTCCTGGAATAACTAAAGATGTAGAATTTGGTACCGATAAAATCATATAATCTCCATCGTAACTAACATCATTCACAACAGTACTATCTGCAGTATCACGTAACGTAATAGTGCTACCAATATCCTTTATTGCTAAATTATGCGTCGTTTGAGTTGATATTAATATAGAAGATGTAATGTAGTCTGAATATGATGATATTGAATATATAGTACCATTAAAACTTAAAGCATTATGAGTATTAATATTATTATTTAATGTTGAATACACTGTTTGATCAGTAACTTGTACTAAAATACTAGATAAACTCGTTATATCAAATATTGTAAAAGTTTTCATTTGAATAAATGTATTACTTAATATATATCCTACTTGGACTGTTTGTCCAATATAATTATAATCTCTTGAAAAATTATGTAATAATTCAAAATTAATATTCATTTGATATAAATTTTCAAGGTCTGAAATATACGTTTTTATTAACTCTGAACTATTTTCTAACGGATAACCAATATTTTGAGCTACAATTAAACTATTTTCTCCCCATAAAAATTGAAATGGTGCCTTTTTACCTACCTTAACTGTGTTACCACCACCCGTTATTGTATCAGCTGCTTTTATATTAACTTCAATGCTAAAAGTATTACTATCTATAACAGTAATTTGATGAAATCCAGTTAATGTAGTTGCACTTATACCAGCAGTTACCTTTACACCTGTAATATATACATTATCATATGTAGAAAACCCATGATTCGGTAATAAAACTGAAATAACACCACTTCCTAATGATGTATTAAATGGATTATTTGGACATTGTTGTAAATTCAATGATGTAAAGGTTGTAACATCCGTATCAATATCTAAATTTACAACAAAATAATGATAGTCACCATTACCTATTAACATCCCATTAGATATACCTTGTTTTCTTCTAACAGAGTTCATTTTATTCGTAATTTCAGTTTGAAGTGTTGCCGTTGTATAACTTCCTGTACGTAAAGTTACACTATATACAGGATATTCAGTTACACCTTTATTAACCATTGTTACATCATCTGTAATATCTTCTAAATTTCTCCAATATATTTTATTATTACCTGTATTAATAACAGCATCTGTATTTGGAAATTCCAAACTAACCATCTCAATTTTTTTAACATTTGAAAACGTTTTTCCTAAAAAAATCTTGAAATTATTTGGTTTAGGATATAATGTTTTTTGTCGATCTCGCGAATCAATACTAACAAGTGTTTTAGTTTCTTTTGTAAATCTTGATATATTACTATCAATATTATCTGTACTCGTTTTTTTAAAACTATTTGTATTCATAATATTATTATCATCATTTTCTTCAAAATGAGAAATATTCTTTAATTCTATTTGCTTAATTCCAGAAATAATTTTTTCTTCATTTTGTCTTTGAACTTCCTTTTCATAATATTTTTTAAATTCTTCATTTATTGATAAATTAGGTCTTAACTCTGGTTTTGATATATATACATTTGTAGTTAACAAATCATTCGGGTCTATATCCATATTAATTATAATTATATAATTAAAATTAATTATATAAATTAGCGTATTTAGATAATTATTTACTTATTTAGATTTACTTATTACTTATTAGATTTACTTATTAGATTTATCAAGTAATAATAAAATAAATATTCCAAAAATAATAAAACTTATTAATTCCATTATTTCTTCATTTCTAATTCTATCACTTTCAATATTAAATTGTTTTAATAATAATTCTTTACAACTAGAACAGTCTAATACATGCGCTGTATAATCATTATGACTACTTTGAGAAGAATTTTGTAAATCTTTTTCAAAATGCTCAATATGATTTATATTTTTTGTAGGTAATGTAACATTTTCCTTCAATAATGAAATATTTTTCGTAGGTAACGGCACATTTTCTGTAGGTAATGGAATATTATAAAATTTTTGATTATTTTGAAATGTTTCAATCGTTGTTTCTGGTAAAACAATATTTTCTTTTTGTTTTTGAGTATCAATATAATAAATATCACGAAGTGTATCGTGCGGTTCAATATTTAATTGCTTTGGTGCATTATTTTTATTTAAATCATCATATAATTTTGTATCATATACATTTGAATAATTAAAATTTGGAAATACAGTTTTAACATATGAATAACTCATTTTTATACTATTATTTAGTTTAGAAATTAAAAATATAAAATTAATTTTAAAATAATTTAATTCTTAACTAATATTAGAGAAATATTATTATGGAAACGCAATCAAACAATAATGTAATTGGATTAGAATATATATATAATGAATTATATAAAGGTACAGCAAATTATGGTCTCAGTTTTGCATCATTAATATCATTTATAGGAGGTCGTCACGTTATCAGTGATTTATATAATAATCGACCAGATATTTTATGCAATCCAATCATAAAAGTTATAATTTTATTTTCAATTTTATACATGAATATAAAAAATATTAAATTAAGTATTATTTTATTTTTTGTATACATCTTCTTCGTTGATAATTATATCCAAGATCAATGCAACAAAGAATATATCACTCGTTAAACAGCTCGCCCAGCCGCTTTTGTTTTTCTAGGTCTACCCTTTCCTTTTTTAGGAGGTGGAACATTACGTACAATATCATCACTTGTTTCTGTTTCATTTAAAATTTGTTCTATATCAGGACGAATTTTAACTTCTATCGGTTTTTCAATATCTTTTTGCGTCTTCTTTTCCTTCATCGTTTTAATAATATTTTCAATATTTACAGAATCTGGCGTATTAAATGACGGTCCTCTAATTTTTGATGGAATATTGTCTGAATCATCCGAATCATTGTCATATGTTGGAATATTACGCGTACCTTGCGCTTGTACAAATGTACCTAACGGTCCGTGTGGCATTTGAAATTGTTGTTGAAATTGTTGTTGGAATTGTTGTTGCGGCTGTGAAGGCTGTGGTTGTGGAGGAGGTGGTGGCGGTCTTTCAAATCGACGCGGAGGTGATGACGGAGGTGGTGGTGATGGAGCTGATTTTTTAGACATGAATGAATTCATTAAATTTGTTAATGTACTTGGATCTTTTGCCGCTTTTTTACTAAACGAGAACATGGCACCTGACATAACAATCATTAATAATAATTTTACTTCAGGTGACATAGAACCAGTACCCTTATATTTCTCACATAGCTCAGATAATACTTCATCATATTCTGTCGTTGCCATATTATATGACATTGCTTCTCCCCATCCATCTAAATCCACACCAATCGGGTCATATACATTATTTAATAACTCAACACCTTTTATACCCATTACTAAACCATGTTTACAAAATTTAACCATTGCTTCATTGTCTAATACAGCTTTAATTCTCGTAAATTCATTACGAATTTCATCTAACGAATTATCAATTGTTAATTTTGTTGACCATCTACCATTTGATTTTTCAATAATTGTATATAATTTAAATAATATTTCATTCTTTTCTTGACGAATACTTTCATTTTTATTTTCTTTATACGCTTTTCGTCGTTCTCTTTTATCTTGACTTGTAGATTTACTAGATGAACTACTTGATTTACGCGAACTAGTTGAATCAGATTTTGAACTCAGTTTTTTATCTGACTTTTTCTTAGATGCATTTGAATTTTTTGTTTTATTATCATTATTTTCTGCATTATCAATGTAAATTTCATCACTTTTCTTATTAAGTTTTTTCTTATTAGCTAATAATTCTAATTCGGACATACTTATATCATCTGAAATATCATTAGTCTTATTTTTAAGCGAATGACTCGAGGCCTTTGATATTGAATTATCAATTTCCATTATATATTATATATTATATTACTTTACAATATTAAAATTCTTGTTTTTAAACAAACACATTTAAATTAATTTTTAATTGTTATTTTCTTCTTGTTCTCCCATAAGTAATAGTCTTAAACAACCAAGGTCTGCAACAAAATATTCTAATACTAACGGTTGGTCATTTGTTAACAAGATATTCATACTTTCACATAAATGTGATGCTTTAATAAAATTCATTAAATAAGATAATTTAAATTTACCTTGCACAATATTACTTGAACTTTTTGAAAATTTAACACTTCTAATATCTTCACCATTTTGTTGAAGTAACGCTTTTTGGTCTTTATTCATCGAATCATCAATTTCAGAAATAGCTGTCTTAAAATCTGCTATACCATCCGTACAACTAAAAATTAATTGTTTACCTACACTTTTAATTTCAATAATTTTACCATCTAATAAATGAATATCCTTAATAATCTGTTGAAATTGAACAGATGGCATATTTATAATATAATCAAATTCCATATTCTGAACATGTACCATCTTTTCTTCCAACACTAAAAGAGGAATTTTATACCCCTTTACCTTTCCTTGGAATAAATCTGCTAATTCAATACCTAACTTATCTGGGTCATCCGCATCCATAAAAAATGTAATGGTTTCACGTCTATTTGCAGATTTTATAGCCTTAAAAAATGTTGCTGTATCAATCCCAATAATAATAGGCTCTTTACAATAATAACTTTCAAATTTTTTAGCATCCAATTTAATATAAGTAACTGAACTTTTTGCTATATCTAATGTAGAAATTTTAATATATTCTGGGGTAATCATAATATTTGTTTCCTTAATATAAGGCTTAATTACTTCAAATAATCCCTTAATAATAACCGCCTTTAAGGTCTTGATAGTAAAAAGACGACCTTTATTTTCTACTTCGTTCATTTTATATGTTACTGTATAATTTTTATTTTTAAATCAAAAATACGATTTATTACTTAAAATAATTTTATATGATTAATATATAGATATAATGCCATGTTTAAATGTCAAGGTTATATATAATGATATTGTAAAAGATGTAAATATTGTATTAGATGACACCATTACTCAATTGAAAAACAAGTTATTTGCAGTATCTGCTGATTTTATACCAGAATTTTTAAAAATAGAATTAAAGAATAAAGATAATAGTTTTTCAGTAGTAAAAGAAAATACATTTATTTATGACTATTTTACAGCATTTGAAAATCCAATAGTTTATATAACAAATTTAAGTGATGTATTAGTAAATTACGATATTTCTACAATTTATTCAAATGATGATGAATTTAAAAAAGTATATGATAATCTAAAGCAAGAATATATTGATTTAACACAAGACGGTTTTAAATTTATTCTTAAAGCGCGTTTATTAAGTACAGGATTTCCAGGTATTACTTATTCAGATATACAAGATTATATTGTAGATATTCGTAGTAAACGAGACACAGTATATGAACAATATATGAAAATTGAAAACGATATAACATTTAAACAATTTTACAAGATTGCCTGTAATTTTGAATCTAATATTGATAATATTTTTTATAATGATATTAATTTAAATATTGTAGGTGACAATGTTGAATATGGTACTGAAGGTATTTTTATAAAATTAAACGAAATTTTTAATATATTTGAATTAAGTGATGATATACCATTTATCGCGCTTGGTAAGAAATATTTAGATGCATATTCAAAACAGCCTCAAATTAAAATATATAATAATTTAATAAATACACTTGGTGATAAAGAAATTAAAAATTGGGTATTAAATGAAAAGAAAAAGTTAAATGAAGCTACATATAAAATAATAAGGGGTTTGATGATAAAATCAAAGTTATATGGAAATACTTATTTAACAATCAACCTTATGCAAAATGGTGTATTATATGTAAATTTAAAGATGAATGAAATTGAAACGAGTAATAATTTAGATGATTTATTACGGATTATAAAAGAAAATGTTAACAAAGTAATAGAAACATTAAATAAAATAAATGGTGTTTATTTAAAATCAAAGCGAATTGCGACTATTGAAAATTCAAAAGTTACACTATCATCTATAGATTCAATTACACAAACATCCATTTTTATTAATCGAACTAAATTTCAAAACATTATCCAGGAGCAACTTGTTTCAGAAAATCTATTTGAATTAAAAAGAATAGGTTCAGAGGATATTTTGTCTGCATATTATAAAAAAGGTAAAAGTACTGACCAAGGCGACGAAACAAAGGGAATAACAATAAATATAAAAGACCACCCGCATAAAAAAGAATCCAGTATTATTACAGTTTATGGCGCAGATAATCAATATCAATCTTTAATAATTACGTGGAATATTTTATTATTAAATAAAATAGCGGATACAAAAATAAGTGCAGGTATATTTGAGGAATCGGATACGCAACGTAAAATTACAGAAAAAACAACAAAAGCAATTTTAAAAGCGCAAGGTATTAAATTTGATTCTAAAAAATGTCAAGCAAAGAGACAACCTCAATTAAATACAGAGAATAAAACTCCCCTTGAAGCAGATGGTTATACAATAACATTTAATGAACAAAATTATATATGTAATAATCCAGAATATCCATATCCAGGTTTTACTACAGACAATATTGTATGTTGCTTTCAAAATAATCAAACTGGTAATGAACGTTATATTAAAAATGTTGACCCAGATAGTTTAGATATACTAGTAGAACCATCTAATTTTAAAATACAAATAAAAGATAAGAATAATAAATCTTTTGAAACATTTGTAATAAAAATTATTTCAGAATATCGTCATGGTTTTAATCAACAAAACAGTTTACCAAGATATTATTATTTATCAAATACAAAAAATAAACTTACTAGTCGTAATGATATCATTCCTATTTACAATGAAGAATTAATTGAAAAGATTGAACAAGAAGATAATATTTGGTTAGAACGAGTACCTCTTTCCCAAATTATATATCCATCAGCTGCTAATAAATGTTCTCATAAACCAGATTTAAATAATAGAATGGAATTGCATGCACCATGTTTGCAATATGATAAAAATAAATACTTTGGTTATACAGCAAACTCAATCCCATGTTGTTTTGATAAAGAAAGAGAACTATATGTAACTGATAAAAAGAAAATATCTGACCCAACAAAACAATATATTATTCAATCATCTGATAAAATTCTTAACAATAAACAACTAGGCATTTTACCCAATGATATAAATATATTATTTAATAATGAACTAGACAGTCCAGGAATATATTATAGAATGGGTATTATACAAAATAATAATTCATTTTTAAATGCGCTAGTATTAGCAACGGATAATGTAAATAATACAATTAATAATTTAACAGAATTTAAAGATTATATTGTCAATTATATTAAACCGCGAGAGAAAGAATTTAATAAATTAAACAATGGAGATATTAGCATAAAATATGGTAATGTAAATAATTATATAGATTATATTCGAAATGATAATATATATTTAAATTGGTTAGAGTTAATTGATTTATGTGAGAGAATTTTACAAAAAAATATTTTAATGATAGACGTATCAGGTGAAAATTCCAAGATTTTATGTAGAACCACCGCATTAAATATAAAAAATGATAAACCTGTTATTTTATTATTAAAACGCAAAAATATGTTTGAAATTATTATTAAATTAATTAAAAAAGATAAGAAAAATGAGATTATTAGAGAGTTTGAGGTTGGAAATCCGATAATTGAATTTTTAGTCGATTATTATAAAGCCAGTTGTGTAAGAGAAAATAAATATCCTGAAAATTATCCATATATTCCATTATATAGTAGTGATGTTATTATTAAAAAACTAAAGGAATCACCTACAGAATTAGGTGTTATTAAATACCAAATTAAAAATAGTTTTAATAAAATAAATATGTTATTGACTAATAAGGGTATTTTAATACCTATACTTGAAACTGGTATAATTGAAAATACAATAGAAAATGGAGGATTTCATGTTTTTTCATATTCTAATTTAATAGAGCAACAGTTAAATGCAAATAAGCCGGATACATTAAGGACATTAAGTGATTATATTAAGAGTATTCAAAAGCTTAATAAAATACTTGGAACTCCGCATATTCAAATATTAGGTGTCATGAATAGTCCTGATGCTCGTATTGGTGGTTTATTAACAAATTTTGGATATCCAATACCATATAAAAAAGTTCAAGGAGAAGAAACCTTGGGTATTAAACAATTAGAATTCAAATATTATTTAGATATAGATAATCAATTAGATAAAGAAAATGAAGATAATACACCATTAGAATTATACATAAAAAATGATAATGAATTACATTCAAAATTATTTACAATCAAAAAGATTGTAGGTGAAGAATTATCTTTATTAAAGAATCAACCGTTAAAAAAACAAATTGAAGATATAATTGTTGATACAACACATGAAAAAGGGTTTAAAGTTAAAGAAATTGCTAATATAATTAGTAAATTACGTGGACTTAACCAAGGGGACATTGAGGACATTACTTTATTTAAGGTTATAGCAAATGAAATATTAAATGATAATAAAGAAAAGTTAATTCTAAATAATATAATTACATCTGATAAATTTAATAGACGTGATATAATAGTAAGAGATGTTGAGTCTGTATTATTAAATATTAATGATATACGTCAGTGGGTAAACAAACATCAACAATTAGTTTAAAAATAAAAATTTAATAAATATATAATTATATATATTAAATGGTATTAAATGATGATATTGTAAATAAATATAATTCAGCCGCTACTATTTGTGGAAAAGTATTTAATCAAATTAAAACACGTATTATTGAACAAAATGAAAGAGATATTAGAACATTAACGACATACGGTAATAATCTTATATTAGAAGAGTTAAATACTATTTATAAAAAAGAAACAAATAAACATATAGCATTTCCTGTTAGTATATCATTAAACAATTGTATAAGTAATTATATTTATGATTATTCAAATATACATTCTGAATATAATACTATAAAGGACTCGGATGTTATTAAAATTGAATTAGGTGTGTCAATATGTGGATATATAGCATTATTAACTGAAACATTTATGATAAATGAAAGTAATGAAATTAAAAAGATTATACATTTTTTGAATAAAATTCAAAAAGATATTACAAAATTAATTAAACATGAGGAAACTGCTGATGAAATGAGAATACATATTGAAAGTAAATGTACAAATAATAAAGTGTTTCCAATAGAAAATTGTATGAGTTATCAAAATGATGTTGGAAATATGTATACAGATGAATCAAAATATATGATTTTAAATTATTGTAAATATTATGATATGGATGATTATTTAATTTCTCCTGAAAATATTAATTATGAATTTGAGGAAGATGATGTATATACAATTGATTTATCGGTTATTCCAGTTAGAGAAGATAACGATGATGTAAAATATAAATATGATAGTAATTATCATATATACAAATTCAATGAGTATAATTATGCGTTAAAATTAAAAAATTCAAGAGTATTTTATAATGAGGTTAAGAAAAATCATGAAAATTATGCATTTGAATTACATCCGTATCTTGATAATATTAAAAATAAAATTGGGGTAACGGAGTGTGTTAACAATAATATTTTGGATAAATTACCAATAAAGTATGTTAAACAGGATGGTGTTCCTGTTATTACAAAAAAATTTACAATTATAGTAGGGAAAGAAAGTAGTAAAGTGTTGAAATATTTTAATAAATAAATTAATTTATGGAAAGTTTATTTATTTATGTATAGTATAACAAACAAATGTCTGTTATATTAAGAGCATCAGAGGCTACTCAATTATCTTTAACAAGTGCTCAGCAAAAAGAAATTACTGATTATGTAAATCAGTATAGAAAGGCGAATCAAGCTGATGATTTAGTGTGGAATGATAATATAGCTCAATTTTCAC
>Ga0214923_10005144_pt1 | contig 15352 bp, 16 predicted proteins | sample LL1510_MetaG_FD_177993 | JGI IMG/M metagenome (GOLD analysis project Ga0214923, IMG submission 177993) | Freshwater microbial communities from Lake Lanier, Atlanta, Georgia, United States - LL-1510 | ecosystem: Environmental > Aquatic > Freshwater > Lake | place: USA: Georgia | collected...
CATAAGCGGTCCTCGAGCTCATAGTTGTAATCAAAATAGCGCTCCAGATCTTCCTTGTGACGAGAAGTCACTAGAATAATGTCCTCGAGGCCACTTTGAATGGCCTCTTCGACAATGTAATGGATCATGGGCTTGTCGATAATGGGGATCATCTCTTTCGAGACGGTCTTGGTGACTGGAAGAAACCGGGTCCCGAGGCCCGCTGCTGGAATCACGGCTTTTCTGACTTTCGCTTTCATATTGCCAAGCCATCTTAATCCACGTTAACCAAGGAAGAGAATGAAAAAAGCAACCCTACTCCTGGTCCCTCTGATCGCGTTTTTCTCAATGATTTCAAATTCAAACGCGGTGGAGTTCCAGAGCCCTCGGACCCTTGGGCTCGCCGGTTCAGGAAGGGCGGCACCCTGGCTCTCGGATGCAATTTATCTGAATCCATCCTTCGCGTCTTTCTCACCCATCTACACCCTGAGTGGTGCCTTTACCGGATTTGATCAGGGAAGGAACTATAATGTTTCAATTCAGGACTCTCGAACAGAATCCCTTCAGGCCGGAGTGGGATTCACCAAGCGGGAACAGAATGTCTCATTGAACATCGGTGCGAGCCGGGAGTTTCAAAAGAAATGGGGAATCGGACTCGGATCAAAAATCATCCTCGATCAGCCTTCGAATCGAATGACTTCCGACTTCATCATCTCTGGAACCCTCCTGGCAATGCAATGGCTCAATGTCGCGATCATCGTCGACAATGTCATTGCTGGAGCTCCGCAAACCAACCGAAACCTTCATCGAACCTTCTTTTCATCCGTCCGCCTCAATGCCGCAAGGAAGGTGGATTTCTATTTTGATCCGTTCTTCTCTCCAAGCTACGGCGGAGGAAACAAGGGCGGCTTTTCGGTGGGTACCGAGATCGGGATGCTCGAGGATCTCTACCTTCGTTTAGGGCGTTCGGTGGATGCTGAAATTCCGCACCTGAATACCCGCGGTTCCGGATACGGAGTTGGCATTGCCTGGGTGGGACCGAAAATCAGTCTTGAGGCTGCCATGAACCGCACGCTCACCGCTCACACTGCCGGTGTGACGGGCACTGCACATTCGGGCGCAGTCCATATTTTCTTTTAGTAGAGAATTTTTCTTTTTCCAGACTCAGGGCTTGTGATCACGTGGGGTGCGACCTTCGAGAACAAATCTCTCAGATTCGTTTCATTCAGGACCGAATCTACCGGCCCTCCCGCCAATGCACGTCCCTGCTTAAGGAACACCAGCTGGTCCGAGATCTCCGAAAGAAAATTCAAATCGTGTGATGAAATGACAAATGTCATGCCGCATTCGCACCAGGATCGGATGATTCGAGTCACTGCGATGAGACGATCCAGATCGAGCTTCGAAAAGGTCTCATCGAGGATCAACACTTTGGGCGCCTGAATCAGTGCCCTCGCAAACATGACATATTGTTTCTCGCCATCGCTCAAAGTTTGAAAAAACCTGGGCAAGTAAGAAATGAGTTCGAGCGCCTCTACCACGCTCGACATCCGCTCCCGCTCACTCGTGGAAATTCCTGGCCAAAGTCGGCCAGAGGCCGCTTCGAGACCCAACTCAAAGAGATCCCGCACGGTAAGCTCAAATGGCGATCTAAAATCACTTCCCAGATAAAGAATACGCCGGGAACGGTCGCGCGCATTCGAGAGCAACCTGACAGGCACACCCTCGATCAGAACCTCACCCAAACGAGAAACCACTCCCGGCTCTCCAGCAATCGCCCTGAGCATGGAGCTTTTCCCGGAGCCATTGGGACCAAACACCCCGAGCACCGTCTTTGCCTCAACCTCGAGATCAAAGGGATGCAATAAGGTGCGACCTTCTGTGCTTTTCACCTCGAGCCTGGATGCGCGGATCATGAAACCCCTCCTCGAGCCTTTCGAAGAAACAACTGCAAGAAGACCGGCGCTCCGATGAGTGCGGTAACCGCCCCGACGGGAAGCTCTCGCGGTTCGCCCAGCGATCGCGCAAAGGAATCACTGAGAACCAACAGGGCCGCACCCCAGATCAATGAAAACGGCACCAAGTGAAAATGACGTCGGACCCCAATCCACTTTCGCACCAAGTGCGGGACCACCAGGCCCACAAAACCGATCATGCCCGCAGCACTCACACATAAACCCACCACCAGCGAAACCAAGACAATCGAGATCTTTCGGGTTTGTTCAAGGGAGACTCCAAAGCTCTCCACCATCTCATCCCCGAACAAGAAGGCATCGAGGTTTCGAGAGAACACAAAAAACCAAGAGCCGACCAAGATCACGACCCCAAGCATGGCCAAAGCAGGCACCATCCCAACCCGCGAAAGGTCACCTAAGAGCCAGAAGTTCACGCTTTGAACCCCATGGGGGTCCGCAAGCGCCATCCAAATCGCAAGCAAGCTCGAAGCCACGAGACTCAACATGACTCCCGCAAGAATCATTGACTCCGGGTTACCCGCCCCCCTGCTGACCAGTCGAATGAGAATAAAAATGACCGCCAAGGCGCCAAAAATAGCGCCTGGATTCAATCCGAAAATCAAGGTTCCCGTTTTGAGCGATGCGGTCACAGCTGCACCCAGGGCAGCACCCGAAGCAATGCCGAGGGTGTACGGTTCCGCAAGGGGATTAGACATCACCGTTTGAAGCACCAGTCCCGATAAGGACAAGCCTGCTCCCACCGCAATTCCCAAGATGAGCCTGGGCAAGCGCAGCTCCTGAATCAGAACGGATGCATTCTTGAAATCCAGACGGAGAAACAAGGCAAGGAGAGATGCCACCAGGAGAACAGCAAAGCCGATCAGGTATTTTTTACGGAGTTCGCCCCTCATGGCTAGATCTTAGCCCTTTCAGTGCATTTAACAACCTTAGACTGCAACGGGCGAAGTCATCTCCAGAAATCGCAGTGACTCTTCGAGTCCTTACCGCAGAGAGTGACTTGAACCGGTTCCAATCGGCAATCGAGCGATCCAACTCGGCGTCCGATCCCGCATGATCGAGAATGAACACCCGGTCAGGATCGGCCTTGATGACCGCCTCTATTGAAACCTTGGGATAACCGGATTCCAACTGTGAAAACACATTATGATAACCGACCCTCTCGAGCGCCTCTGTAAGAAAGCTCGCTCCGCCTACAGTAATCAAAGGCACATGTTGAATCTCAATGAAAACCTTCACGGGTGCAGCTTTCGGCTTCTGAAGGGCGGCGAGGCCATCCCTCCATTTTTGAGCTGCCTTTTTCGCCAAGGTCGGCTGCTCGAGTGCCCGACCCAACTCTTCAATCCATTCGGCCATTCCCGCAAAAGATTCCCGACGCAGGACCCTTACATTGAGCTTCAGTCTCTTAAGCTGCTCGATCTGCTCGGCCCGATTGTATTCTTCGGCGCCCAGAACGAGGTCTGGTTTGAGTCCGGCGATCTTCTCGATGTTCAATTGAGGATAGGGTCCAACGTGAACACGCTCCTGAAGGTATTCAGGGTAATTCGAATACTCACTCACTCCGACCATCACCCGCTTGGCTTCTCCATCGCCCAGGATCTCGGCTACCCATTCGGAGACCACCGGATTCAAACTCACGACCCGATTGAACGCAGCAAAAGCGCTTGAAATGGGCATACCCACCAGGAGAAGGCAAAAACAAATTAAGACTTTGATTTCCATGAGCCCAGACGCACCTTCAAAACCCAGAGCGAGACACCAAAGACCAGGATGGAAATGAACTGACTCGTCGAGAGGATCCCGTCGATCAGGAAGCCCCGAACGCTGTCACCCCTGAACACTTCGATCACACTTCGGATCAAGGGATAAGTCATGAAATAGGTCAATCCCACCTGGCCTTCGATTTTCTTGTGCCTGAATACCCAAAGCAACCCCGCATACAAAACCATCAATGCCGTAAATTCGTAGAGCTGTGTGGGATGGAGCGGAATGCCCCGAAGAGAAAAGTCAACCAGCTCGGACTCTAAACGAATGCCCCAGGGGGCCCCTGTCGGCTTGCCGTAACAACATCCGGCACTGAGGCAGCCGAGCCTCCCGAAGGCATGTGCAATCACCAACCCGGGCGACAAAAGGTCGATCATCTTCCAGGGGTTCAATCGATGCTTTTTGAAATAGACCAGCGCATATCCGGTTGAAAGCAGCAGTCCGCCGAAAAAGACCAAACCGCCCTCCCAAACTTTGAACATGTCGATGGGATTCTCTATGAAGTAAGAAAACCGGGTGATGATGAATAGAATTCTCGAGCCCAGGAAACCGAGAATCAATAACCAGAAGGCCAGGTCCGCAGTCTGATCAGGATCGACTCCCGATCGGACGGCAAGTCGCCGGATCGTTGCAATTCCAAGCAAAAATCCGATCGCAATCATCAAGCCATAGGTATGGAAAGGAATCGTAAGCCCTGCGAGATGGAGCTCAAACAGTAGGGGATGCATTCGTCTCCTTGCTCACAAAATTAGTGAGCAGAAGAATCCCGACTCCGAGACAGATGGCCGAGTCCGCAACATTAAATGCGGGAAAATACCAGACATTCCGATAATGAAAATCGAGAAAATCGACCACGTATCCGAGACGGATCCGATCAATGAGGTTCCCGATCGCTCCACCCGAAACCAGACCGAGAGCCATGGCTCTCCACTTCGCATTCGCAGGCAAATCACGATAGAGAAATCCGAGGACCACCATCGCAATAATTGGAACTAAAAGAAAGAAAGGGACCCGGAATGTGGGATTCGCGGTCGCCAGAAATCCGAAGGCGGCTCCGGTATTGCGAACATAGGTAAAACTGAAAAAATCGGCGATCAAGGGAAGCGTTTCGCCATATTCAAAATGCCCCAAGACCAGAAACTTCGTCCACTGGTCAAAGACAATGACGAAAAGGATACTCAAGAAAAAGAACAGGGGCTTTACCACGAAGATCCCCAAAGCGTGATCCCGGAATCCAAGTGCTTCGACAGCTCCTTGTTCTTGGCATCCACGGCCGAGAATTCATCGGGAGTCATCACCATAGGCTCGAGTTTCTTACCGAGCGGATGGCGCGAGGTGATTTTCTTGATCTCTTCGGGAGTCTCGGAAACCACCAGTAAATTGTAATTGCTATCGGTACGAGAACGGCCTGAGGCGCGGCTTCCGAAGAGAACTCCTCGGGTGGACATCGGCTCAATCATTTGCTTGAGCCCTTCCAAATCAGAAATGGCACAAAACGTTTTCAGAAGTTGGATGGCAGGATGGTCGTTTTGCAAACAAACTTCACGGTTGTTGTTCAGGAAGATCACGAGCCCGAGCTCTTGAAGGGACTTCAGAATCTTGGTGATTCCCTCGACGCCGCCCAAACCTCGAACACCCTTCAACTTTGAAGATAGCACTCGCGGCGTGAATGCCGTCGTAGGCTCGGTCATCAGGAACCTCAAGAGCTTCTGCTCCGGGGTAACAAAACAAATGGAATCCAAAGTGATCTGGGGCTTATTGGTCCTTGCCATAGGCGGGGAATCATATCCTATTTGAAGCGCGATTTCCACCGTCGGGCACACCCCGAATCCTTCCAAAACCCGCCGATTTTTGGCCCGATTTGGAATTTATTCGTGGGGGCAATCTGACACTGATTGATTAAACAAGACTTGTTTAAATAGGTGATTTGCAAATTTATCTCATGATTTCAATCACTTGTGTCTCCCACCTTCTGCAATCCCCTGACCCGCCCAGCTGGCACGCCTCTCGCACTCTTATAGGGCGTGCGGCAGCCAGGATGGCAGCAACACAAAAAAGGCCCAGGGACACGGGGAACAGACGTAACCACAAGGAGTAGATTTATGATGAAGCAAGAACAGGTGATGAAATTCAAAAAACTATTTGAAGATCAAAAGGCCGCGCTCCTCTACTCCTACAAGTTCATCAATGAGGATTTCACCATCCAGAGCGACGAGATGTCGGACGAAGTCGATCTCACCTGCGCCGAGATGGAACAAGGCATGAAGATGCGTCTTCGCAACCGCGAAGCCCTCTTTCTAAAAAAGATCAATGAAGCTCTAGAAAAGATTCAAGCGGGTACCTTCGGAGTCTGTGAGTGTTGCGATCAGACCATCGAATCTTCCCGCCTTGAAGTTCGCCCAACCGCGAACCTATGCCTCAGCTGTAAAGAGGAAGAGGAGCTGCGGGAACAGCGTTCTGCTGACGGGCGAAAATCAAAAAGCATGGGTCTGAAGCCAAACCTTCGGATCGCATAGCTTCCCTCGGGCGCCGGGGCAGACTTATGGATGAGTCGTTTGACTTTTAAATGGTTCAGAATGAACCTGACCAATCTGCCTACCAAACCCAAAACAAAACCCAGCCTCAGGATGAGGCGGGTAAAGACTGAAACTTCAGGATGAAGCAACGGTCGCTCAAACGGAATTGAGTGTCCCCCCCCTTGTGAGAGATGTGCAAGAACCCCTGGTTCTCAAGGATGAGAATCAGGGGTTTTTGATTTTTAGGCTAGCGTTATCCGAGTTCTGCGCTAGATTTCAAAAAATGTCGACCCCGCTGACTCTAAGACCTGTTTTCATCCTATTTTCCCTCTCTTGCCTTCTCTATATGTCCAAACCCTGGGAGTCTTCCCTTCAGGCGATGGACTCCGCCATCCATGCCCGCGTCGCTCTTGAAATTGCCGGATCGGGCTTCATCCCGAATCTTCCCGCACAGGAATTGAATCTTGATTCGCCCCTGCCCTTTTTCAATGATCAACCATTTCCTTTCCTTTGGATCTCAGGACTCCTCATGCGATTGCTCGGACCAGACGCATGGAGTGCGCGAATTCTCTCCTCTCTTTTTTCGGGGGTCGCTGTCTGTTTGCTTTACATTTACATGAGAAGGTTCTTTTCAGGTTTCGCAGCCCTTTGTGCCGCAATCCTCTTTCTGGTGAACCCCCTTTGGATCAGGTTCTCTGCGAGATTCCAACTCGACCCTCCCATGATTTCCTTTATCCTGGGATCCTTCTTTGCATGGTCACTCTATCTTTCAGACCTTAGAAAATTTCGGTTCGCACTTTATGCCGGATTGTTGGCGGGCTTTGCGGTGTGTGCGAAGTCCCCCGTGGGACTTCTGATCTTCCCGGCGGCTTTTTTAAATGAGGGTCTTTCGTGGAAATTCAAAAGAACTCGCGTGATTCTTTCTCTTGCCCTCGCAGCGTTATCCGCCTTTGCAATCATCAGCGGAATGTGGCTTTTTGCGAATCATCTCAGCGGCATCAATCTTTTCAAAGACTACCTCGAACGTCAGGTTTTCGGAACTGCCGTTGGAGGAAGAGGGATGGGACAGGACTCGAGCATCCTCGACGGGATTGCAATTCTTGGTCGATTTTGCCGATTGGAGATTCTTTGTCTTCTCATCTCAGCTTTATTTTGGTTCCGTAAAGCAACTCCCAAGCAACTCCCAAGATCCGAACACTTCACGCTCATTCTTTCAGGATTTTTCGTGCTTTTGCTTGTTATCTCGAATCTTAAATTCAAATTCCCGCATTATTTTCTGCCGGGCTTTCCCCTCCTCGCCGCAGTTACCGGCATTTTATTGAGCGAGTCCCTTGGAAATCTCGAGTCAAAAGAGTCAAGACTCAGGACTTTCCTCTCGGCGACGGCACCTATTCTTGCTTTGGCCCTCCTGACAATTCCCATCAAGACTGTGCCCGAACAGTTCGAGGCCTTAAAACGCTTCATTCCGTACATGCAGACCCACGGCTCAAAGACCGACTCGGTTTTGTTCATCGATCACAAGCAACCATACGGAAGCGAGGGCGATTATTTTTGTGAATTGATTTTCTATACTCGCTTTAAATTCTTGAGCTCAAAATGCAATCAGGCCAACCTGAAAATACGGAAAACCTTACCAGAATGGATTCTTACCTCCGGGGACCAAGAGAGCGATCTCTGCCTTTCTTCTGAAACCCTTCGCCTTTACCCATCAAGATTGCGATTCGGAAACCAAGTGATTCTCTCAAAAAGGGCGTCCATGACCTCAAGCGCCGAGTTTGATCTAACTCCTGGCATCAATGAACTCAGGGCCAGTCAAAATGGCGAAGGAATCCCATACAGAAAAAACATGTATTTTACTCCAAGGGTCAACCAAGAGTGATCCTCCGGATCTGAACCCCATTACTTTTTCGAATTCACTTTCACGTAGATCAATCCCCGGTTTTTTCCAACACTCTGATCAGGCGTTGCCATACCTGTGAGAAAATCCGAAACTGAAATCCAATACGGCTCGTAATACTCGCGGTCCGGATCAAAGATCAACACCCGTTCCTTCTCTGAATCATACGCCGCAACCGGTGACACATGCCCGACCTGTGTGTCATCGGTGAACACCTTCTGATCAAAGTTCGCAATGATGAAATCATCTGCGGATGCCTCATTCTTTTTGAGGAGTGAAACGAGGGATTTTTTCGTGTTTGGGCTCCGGTCATCCATATGGCGCACTTCTACTTTTGCCTCTGGAAATCCATAGGCCCGAAAGGCGGCTTCGGTCGCCTTGCCGAGACGATCCAGATCCATTCCGTGGGAGCCCTTGAAGCCTGCAAGCGAAAGGCGCTCCTTCCATTGTTCCACGGAAACCTTTTCCAACATCTCGGGCTGGAGCACGACTTTGTCATCCGCAGATCTGACCAGGCGGGTTCGCGCTGCATTCAGAACCATGGCGACACTTGCCGCCGAGCACGCTGCGCCATTGAATTGCGGAACATAATACCCCGCAATGTTCCAATAATCCGGTGCAGGATGCGCCTTCGATCGAAAGTACTCTGAAGAGGCATATAACGGAATGGCAATGGGCTTTGATGCCGGTCCGTATTTCGGTTTGGGCTCAGCGTGGACACTCTGGGTTGATAGCAATAAGGCCAAAAAAAGGACTTTCATGAAGGCCTTATAGCGCGGGACGAAGACCTCGCGCAACCCGATCTGTCTCTTGGCTGAAGGGCTGCTTAATGGACTGCGAGAGCTCGATGCCCCAGGATCGCCGAAGCGGCCATCTTTTCCTCTTCCTCTTTGCATGAAATGCAAAGGGTCGTGGTGGGTCGCGCCTGAAGGCGTCTGAGCTCGATGTACTCATCGCAGCTATCGCAGCGCCCGAAGGTGCCTTCGTCGATGCGCTTGATCGCGTCGTTGATTCTGGACAGCGTGAAGTTCTCTCGATTCTTCAGCTGCATCCTCATCGACTGCTCTATGTTCGCATTGGCCTGATCGACTTCGTCTTTGTCTTCTGGTCGGTTGGTGAACCCCTCATCCAATACGCCCATATTCATCAGGATCTGATTTTTCTGTTCAGTAAAAATACGCCGAAACCTGACCAAGTCAGTTTTGCGCATGTTGTTTCCCCAATCTCAAATCCCCGGTGTTGAACTTAGCTGTAAATCAATTTCAAGGATTTGCCCTCAACCCTCTTAAAGCATCCATCACCATTTGGCTAATGCTTTCTAAGGTCTCCATCACACCCTCCCCCCGATTGGCCACTGCGTCGAAAGATGGTTTTTTCGCTAAATTGAAGGTTTTTTCAAGCTCTTCTCGCGATGCTGCGTTGGGCAAATCTCGCTTGTTGTACTGAAACACAATCGGTATACGCGCCAGATCATAACCTTGACGAATGAGTGCTTGTTGGAACTGGTCCCACGCCTCGATGTTGGCATCCATCCGCTCTGGGGCTGAATCGACTACGAAGACCACTCCATCGACCCCTTTCAAGATGAAATCTCGAGAGGCCTCATAAAAAGTCTGCCCAGGAATGGTGTAGAGATGAAATCGCGTCTTGTAGCCACGAACTTCGCCCACGCTGAGTGGGAGAAAATCAAAAAACAGGGTTCTCTCGTTTTCGGTGCTCAGACTGACCAACTTGCCCGCACGATCGGTCTGGGTATTTTCGTAGATGTATTGAACATTAGTGGTTTTGCCAGAGAGGCCTGTTCCTACATAAACGATTTTGCAATTCACTTCGCGAGTGACTGAGTTCACAAAGCTCATTTGTTTAGCTCCGTGCGATTCTCAAGCGCCTTGCCGAGGGTCTGCCGATCAGTAAACTCGATGGTTCCACCAAAAGGAATTCCATAAGCAACTTGCGAGACACGAACCCCAATGGGGCGCAACAGCCTGGAGAGATAAAGCGCCGTGGCCTCGCCTTCAACCGACGGATTGAGCGCGAACACCACTTCCTTCACATCTCGATCCTTGAGCCGGGTAAAGAGCTCCTTCATTTTGATGTCCTCGGGACCAATTCCATCCATCGGCGACAGAAGGCCATGCAAAACATGGAATACGCCGCGATAAGATCCCGTTCGTTCGATGGGAATCACATCACTGGGGCGCTCGACAATGCAAATGATCCCCTGGTCCCGCTTCGAGTCGGCACAGGTCTCACACCGCTCGATCTCAGAAAAATTGTAACACTCTTGGCAGTAGCGAAGCTTGGTCTTCGCCTCCCGCAGCGCTCCGGCAAGATTTTCTGCATAAGACTCATCTTGATTCAGAATGAAATACGCGAGACGAGTGGCACTCTTCTCGCCGATTCCGGGAAGTTTTGAGAGTTCGAAAATGAGCTTTGAGAGTGGATTCATGCTTCTTTTTCCGCCATCTTGATTTCAGTCATTTCGACTCCAAACAAAGACCTCGCCTCGAGCACCATTTGGTGATTGAGGATCGACTGCATCTTTCGGTCGCGGGCCTCACGCTGCAATCTTGCGTTCTTCTCGGCCAAACTCTCGCCCGTTTGATTCGATAAAAATCCTTCGGGGATTGCACGAAACCCAATCACAGATTCCGTGAGCATTCCGAATTGCTCCCGAACCGCCTTATGCTGCAATTGCTCGAGCTTGGATTGATCCCGTTCACGGAACCCGAGCCTGAACTTGTCGGCGGGTGTTCTCGGAAATTCCCACTCCACCACCGACTCGAGGAGAATGGCCAACATCGGCCGAGTTGCAAAACAGACCTCGATCAATTGATCCCAGGACCGAGCGGGTTGAACCGCCGGATTCTGAGCCGGGTGGCCGCTCTTGGAGCTTATCGACGCATCCCCAGCGGCTGCTGACTTCCGTTCAGTCAAAAATGAAAATCCAAGACCCGCATTCGCATCACTTGGTGGCAGCTGAGGTGCCGCCTGAGTCGAAGTCGAGTTCTCTTGCGGCCGAATCGCCGTCTTGAGACTCTCGAGCCACTCGGCCTTTTCTTGATTTATCTTTTCAATTGCCCCTGGCGTGGGGCCGGGCCGGGGATCCCTCCGCGGGTTAGTAGATGATCCAGCCTCAGAAGAGAGCCTCTCCACGGGAATGATCGCCTCCGCGAGAGAGGACTTGATCACCAGGAGATCAAAGATCAACTTGGGCTGGGTCGCACGCGAGACCAAATCGAGTCCATGGTGGAACACCTGAAAAATAAGCTCGTTCTCTTCCAGGGGCCGAAGGGCCGTCAAAGCACGGATCTGCTCGAGCTCGTCTCCGTTGAACTGGGTTTCGGGCTGATCGATCCCGACCTGCATCAGAATCAGCGCGTGGAGCATCTCTCCCAAGGACTTCAGCAAAATCTTAAGGTCAACCCCTTGATTGAAGGCGGACTGAAGAATGCCCAAGGCCGTCTTCGCGTCTCGCTTCAGGATTCCAGCCAAAAGCGCCAGAACCAATTCGGTACCGATCAATCCGATGCTTTCTCGTACGCTGGATGCGGTGATCTTCGAACCCGAGAACGAAATCACCTGGTCGAGAATCGAGAGGGCATCCCGCATCGATCCTTCGGCAGCACGAGCGACCAATCCAAGCGCAGCCTCTTCGGCCTCGATTTTCTCGGCCTGGAGCACCTCGCGAACCCGCTCGATGATTTGAGCGACCGTCACCCGCTTGAAGTCGAATCGCTGGCAGCGTCCCAAGATGGTTTCAGGAATTTTATGCGGTTCCGTGGTGGCGAAAATAAAGACGACATGCTCGGGCGGCTCTTCAAGGGTCTTCAGCAGCGCATTGAATGCCGAAACCGAGAGCATATGAACTTCATCGATGATGTAGATTTTGTACTTCCCGCTGGAGGGAAGGAATTTCGCGCTCTCTCGAATCTCTCGCACGCTGTCGACGCCATTGTTCGAGGCTCCGTCGATCTCGAGAACATTCACACTGGTTCCCGCTGCAATCTCGATGCAATCGGAACACTGATCACATGAAACCAGGAGGCCCTCTTTCAGGCTGACGTTCGGGCACCGAAGCGCCTTCGAAAAAATCCGCGCGATCGAGGTCTTTCCGATTCCTCTGGAACCCGAGAAGACATAGGCCTGATGAGTTCGATTCATCTGGATGGCGTTGACCAAGGTTCGGACCACGGACTGCTGGCCAACCATGTCGGAGAACTGCTTCGGACGATATTTTCGCGCTAAGACCAAGTAAGAACTCACAAAAACCCTCGAGATGTTCCGAAGAAAACTAGCCCATCCCCTTCCGAAATTCAAACCCCAATTCAGGGGACCAAAGACCCTGTAATCATGAAGATTTCAGTGGGTGCGCTCGTCCGGAAAATTGAGGTCCCAGACTTCCCGGAGCTGCTCCGGATTCCAGCCGCTCGACCTGAGGCGGCTTCGGGCCTCTGAAACCGACCCTGACCTCGATCGGGTGAGGTCCTTCCAGAGTCGATTAAACTGCTCATTCGCACTCTCCCCATCCGAATGGGTATCGATCAGGTCCCAGAGAAATCCAATCACCCGCCACTCATTGGTCGATTTGCCGCAAACATCGGACGGGATCGACTCGAAACGAATCGGAGCTCGCCGCTTGACCATGTACTCGAATTTCGCATCCGGATCTTCGAGGCTCGTATTCAGACCCACATTGACCCATGCCGAAAAGAACGACGCCCAGCCCTCAGAGAAGGCAAGCGCGCCAGTGTAGCACTGATCGATGTAGTGCTGGCCGCCTCCAAAAGTTCCGATTTGAGCTTGGTCATAAATCGCATGCCCAAGCTCATGAGCAACCACATCCCAATAATGCCCCTGGGTGAGATTCACCACATCACCCGAGTAATAATCCCCCTTGCCGGGCCAGATCATCTCGATCTGTCGCTTCCAGAAGCCCAGACCCACCGAGACAGAAAGACTTCGCTCGGCGCGCACCAGGGTTTGCCAAATTCCGATGGCCTGTCCCGCCTCGGATGATTCCTCGAAAACCACCTTTTGTGCGACTCCGCATCGGAGATTCAGAAGCAGTTCATAGGGGGCCGAACCCGGAGACACCACGAATCGAGGCGCTTCGAGGGTCACCGTGACTGCGAGACTCGGTTTTTCACAGCCGGGATCCCGAATGACTCCATCGACATCCGAACGGAATTCCCGGGAGGTTGAGTTGAGCTGCGTTTGGGCTCGAAAGGCCAAACCCTCGACCGGGATTTCGACTCCCTTTACCCGGCGGACAAATTGAACCTCAAGTCCCTGACTAAGCGCCCCCGTTTCGCTTGAATCGGGTCGAATCAAATTGCCAGAGGCAATGTGTTCATCACCCCGTTCGATTTTCGAGCCGGTGAAATCCGAATCGTCCGCAAGAATCCCGCCCTCATGAAGGGAAGCCAAGACAGCGGCACTTGCGCGATCGGCATCCACGCGTCCGCCACTGATGGTTTTTCCCAGCAAATCAGGAGCGGCCACTGCCGTTTTCATGAGAATTCGCTTCAGCTCTGCGGCCTTCAAGGATGACTGAATCCGAACCAGCAGCGCAGCCACGCCACTGACTTCGGCGGCCGCCATCGAAGTGCCCGAGAGGGTTCCGTATTGGCGATCCATCAGGGTGCTGAGGATCGCCTTCCCGGGAGCGCCCAGTTCGACCTGTTGGGCCCCATAATTCGAATACGGCTCGAGTTGATCGTTCTCACCAGTGCTGGCGACCGAGATCACATTCGAAAATCTGAGATTCGCGGGATGCCTGGGCTTCACATCATTGTTGTCGTGGCCATTCCCAGCCGAGGCAACGAAGAGAACACCCTCCCGCTCGGCGGCTCGAACTGCTTCTTCGAGCGCTTTTGAATAGCCGATTCCGCCCCAACTGGCATTGATGATCCTCGCTCCCATTTTTACCGCGTAGTGAATCGCCGCGATCGCATCAGAGCCCCATCCCGAACCTTTTTTGGTCCATCGAACCGGCAGAATCTCAACCCCCGGAGCAATTCCGCTCACGCCGATTCCATTGTCGACTGTGGCTCCAATAATGCCGGCCACATGGGTGCCATGATGAAAATCATCCGATACATCAGGGTTCGAGGCCTCGAAATTCCACCCGCGAACATCATCGATGAATCCATTGCCGTCATCATCGAGTCCATTGAAGGGAATTTCACCACGGTTGACAAAAATCCGGTCCTTCAAATCAGGATGCGAAAAATCAACACCGGTATCGATCACGGCCACCCGCACCGTTTCGGCACCTCCAGGGATCCGCGACCAAGCCTTCTCGACCCCGATCCGCTTCAGGGACCACTGCTCCGAGAGGCGCGGATCGCGACTTTGTGTTTCAACCCAAGGATCGTGCAAGTTCTCAATCGTCCCCAATTGGATACGTCGATCCTCTTCAACCCACTCCACTTGCGGGTCCTGTTGAAGCGCCCGAAGAGTGGCGCGCACGTTCCGACTCGAAACCTTAAGAAGGCTCCACCGAGATTGCCCGTGAAGGACTGTGGCTCCAGGCAAAAGCGCTGTCCGGGCGACTTCACCCCGGGTCTTCACGAGCAGCCGAACCTCTTTGGGAGAGGCGACTGAAGTCGAGAAAAAACCAGATCCCACCAATACCGTTACTGCTAAAAACCCCAAGCGACTCATTTGCATGGTCGAAGCATAGTCCGGTGCAGACACCGAACTCAAGTCTCAAAACCACTCCTTTAAATCGATTGCCATCGCCATCAAACCCTTTCATGATGGCGCCCATGGCACTTACCCTGATTCTCGGAAACCAGCTTTTTCCGGATTGGACCTCCAAAAGCCCGATTCAACTCGGGCCCAAGGACTCGGTTCTCATGGTCGAGGATGCGGGGATTGCATCCCGGTTCCGCTATCACTCGATCAGGATTCATCACACCTTTGTGGCCATGAGGGAGTTTCGGGACCACTTGGTCAACTCAAAGATCAAGGTGCACTATTTCGAGTTTGAAGAGTCGCAAAACATGCCGTTTTTTGAGCGCATTGAGCAGGAAATCGGCAAGGATCGGATTCTCCGATTTGCAGGCATCCCCGATCGCAGCTTTCGCGCCGAACTTGAAGCGTTCTGCAAACGATCCGGGATTCAGGGGGTCGAACTTCCCAGCCCGCAGTTCCTTTGCGGTGAAAAGAACTTTCGGGAATACCTCAAATCCTCGAAACGGCCGTTCATGAAGACC
>Ga0214923_10005146_pt1 | contig 15347 bp, 12 predicted proteins | sample LL1510_MetaG_FD_177993 | JGI IMG/M metagenome (GOLD analysis project Ga0214923, IMG submission 177993) | Freshwater microbial communities from Lake Lanier, Atlanta, Georgia, United States - LL-1510 | ecosystem: Environmental > Aquatic > Freshwater > Lake | place: USA: Georgia | collected...
AAATAAACAGATTATTTTGTTGGCGAAACCGACCTTTTTGAGGTTTATTTAATTTACCAACCAGACATTGCTTTCCTTCGCTCTAACGAATCAGCGCTTAATGCTAAGATGGTTGAAATTATTTCACAAAGAAGCACTAGCAAAAAACAAAAATTGGTTTTTGCATCAGCAAAATATATGGGACAAAATGAATTGAACGATCACAAAATAATCTTCTGCCAACTGCCTTATGCAATCCATAAAATAGCAGGAAAATAAATTTTTAAATATATGAAAAATCACACCACAATTTTTGAACAAATTAAAACAACAGACGAAAATAATAATGAATTCTGGGAAGCAAGAAAACTTGCAAAAGCCCTAGAATATGAAGACTTTAGAAATTTTTTATCAGTTATTGAAAAAGCCAAAGAAGCTTGCGAGAACTCTAAACAAAAGGCTTCGCTCCATGTCGTTGAATCCACCGAGATGGTGGCGATTGGCTTGGGAGTAAGTCGTGAGATGCCAAGCTTTAAACTTTCAAGATATGCTTGTTATTTAATTGTGCAAAATGCCGACCCTTCAAAAGAAGTGGTGGCGCTGGGTCAAACCTATTTTGCAATGCAAGCTCGTTTGCAAGAAATTACGCAAATGCAAGAATATCAAAGCTTAAGCAACGAAGAGGAAAAAAGATTATTCTTAAGAAATGAATTAAAAACTCACAATATTCAACTGGCAAGCGTGGCAAAACAAGCGGGAGTTATAAATCCTTTGGATTATGCAATATTTCAAAATCATGGCTATATGGGGCTTTATGGTGGACTTGATGCCAAAGCGATTCACAAAAAAAGACAATTAAAGAAAAGTCAGAATATATTAGATCATATGGGCTCAACCGAGCTTGCCGCAAATTTATTTAGAGCAACACAAGCAGAAGAGAAACTGAAGAAAGATCAGATTAAGGGTGTAAGAAACGCAAATAATACTCACTATGAAATTGGTAAAAAAGTGCGTCAAACAATTGCAGAAATTGGCGGAACAATGCCAGAAAATTTGCCAACAGAAAATGATATTAAAACAATTTTAAGCAAGAAAAGCAAAGAGCTGAAAGCGCCAAAACAAAACAAACAATAATGAATGGAACTAAAAGATTATCAATTAACAGTTTTAGAGTATCTTGATGAATATTTAAACAAGCTTGCAGCGCAATATCAAAGCAAGCTTGAATATTACGAATTTCAAGAATCAAAAGGCAGGCAGGCAAATCACCCTGAAACTTCTGATTATTGTGGGCAAGCTTGGGTTGATGTTAAGGCAGCGAAGGCAGTTTATTCTTCAAATTACACCACAAGGCAAGATGGACTTTCGCGCAATATTCCAAATATTTGCTTTAAGGTTCCAACTGGTGGCGGCAAAACTTTGCTTGCGGCGTGTGCTTTGCAAAGAATTAAGCAAGATTATTTTAAAACTAATAACGGCTTTGTTTTGTGGGTTTGTCCTTCTGAAACTATCTATACTCAAACCAGCAAATCTTTAAGAAATAAGGAACACCCTTATCGTCAAATGCTTGATCGCATTAGTGGTGGAAAAACCATAATTCTTGAAAAAAATGATCGTTTTAACAGGCCAGATGTTGAGGGAAATTTATGCGTAATGCTTTTAATGCTGCAAGCTGGCAATAGAAATAATAAAGACACTCTTAGAATGTTTAGAGATAGCGGCAATTTTACCAGCTTTTTTCCCGATGTTGATGATTACAATGCTAATAAAAAATTACTCGAAAAAGTGCCGAATTTGGAAACGGCAAATTTAATTGAAGGCGTTGATGATGTTGTTGCTGGTTTGTCAATTAAACATTCTTTAGGCAATGTTTTAAAATTGACTCGCCCCGTTGTTATTATGGATGAAGGACATAAGGCAGCTTCTGATTTGGCACTTGAAACTTTAAACGGCTTTAACCCTTCTTTTATTTTAGAATTGTCAGCAACGCCAAAAAATAACAGTAATGTTTTAATTAGCGTTAGGGGTGAAGAACTTAAGAAAGAGCAGATGATTAAATTGCCAATCAATGTTTTTTCTTATGAAGAATCAGACTGGAAACAAACGCTTAATCATTCGCATAAAAAGCTGCAAGAATTATCAAAATTAAGTGCGAATTTGCAAAAAGATGAGGGGCAATATATTCGCCCAATTATGCTTATAAAAGTTGATCCTAAAAAGAAAAATGACCCTTATGACCACGCAGAGGATGTTAAGAAATACTTGATTGATAATTTGGGCGTAAGGCAGGAAGAAATAAGAATGAAATTGTCCGAAAAAGATGAGATAAAAGATGAAGATTTATTTCATAAGCTTTGCTCCGTCAAATATATCATAACCAAAGATGCTTTAAAAGAAGGCTGGGACTGCTCTTTTGCTTATGTTTTAGCAATTCTTGCCAACACTAAAAGCAACACAGCCTTAACTCAATTTATTGGACGCGTTTTAAGGCAACCAGAAGCAAGAGAGACCAAGATTGAAGAACTGAATCAGTGCTATGTTTATTGCAATAAATCTGATGTTAACGAAGCGGTTGAAAATATTAAGAAAGGCTTAGAAAACGAAGGAATGGGAGATTTAAAAAATGATATTAATGCCAATAATGGCGTGGCAAATTCATCAAAAATTATTCAGTTAAAAATCAAAGATCAGTTTAAAAATAATAAAATATTTTTACCCAAACTTAATGTTATTGAAGACAAGCAGATTAGAGCTTTTGATTATTACCAAGACATTTTAGCAAATATTGACTGGGAGAAATATCAATTTGATAAAGACCTGCCCTTAAAAAACAAAAACACTTTTGATTATAACCTTGTAAAAGTTGATCTTAAAACCAATGAAAACAAACAACTTGAATTGCTAAGACAAGATGAAGAAAGAAAAAGCGAAGAATCTGAATTAAAAATTGATATTTCCCTTATGGCTTCGCAATTGATGGATAAAATTTCCAATCCTTGGCAAGCAGCAAAGTTGATTAATTTATCTTTGGAAAAACTAAGGAAAAAATATAGCGAAGAAATAATTGCCCTAAATTCCGTTTATATTGTTGATGAAATAAAAAGAGATAGTTTTGCTTGGCTTTTAGAAAAATCAGAAACTCTTTTTAAAGAAAAGTTAGAAACTGGAGCAATCTTTTTAAAACTAATTGCAGAACCATTTGCTAATTTGAACTGGCAAATGGATGAGGTTATTAATGCTACGGTTGGCAGCGATGAGTCTTCGATTATATTTGATAGAAACATTTTTGAGCCTCAATACAGAAGTCTTTACAACAATTACGAATATAAAGTTGCATCTTATATCAACAAAAACGAAGCGGTAAAATGGTGGCACAGGCTTGGCGTTAAAGGCACAGAATATTATGTTTCTGGCTGGAAAAGAGATAAAATTTTTCCTGATTTTTTAGTTAGGATGGAAAATGAAGAAGGAATTTGTAAATTTCAATTTGTGGAAACAAAGGGAGATCATCTTGAGGGAAACAAAGACACCAAATATAAACAAAAAGTTTTTGGATATCTTAATGATTTGGCAAAAAAAGAATTTAATGCCGTTGGTGAATTGAAATTAATAGAAAATGAAGATGAGTTAAATTTTCAAATAATTTTTGAGGATAGTTGGGAATCTGATATTAAGAATGTTATTTAGTTTTCTTAATCTTTTTCAAAGAAAATGCATAAGAAGAAATAAATTTGGGGGCATAATTGGGGGCATATTAAATTTTCTAACCTCCCCCGATCAAGTAAAAATAAGCTCCCTACCTGTTGAATATTGAACTCTAGCTTGCATATCTAAATTATTTATTGTGGTCTTTCTTATTATCACGCACGTCAGTTTCCATAACTTTACGTCTCATTAAATTCTTCCTTAAAGCCTGCGACAACTTCTTTTTTTCCTGCTGTTTTTCTTCCTGTCTTTGAGTTTTTGGTTTCATCGTCATTTACAAATCCTGATCAATATCAAATTGTTTAGAATATAAATTAGCGTAAGCGCCGCCTTTCTCGATTAATTCTTTATGATTTCCAGACTCAACAACTTTTCCTTCCGCAATCACAAAAATTTTATCGGCGTGAATTACTGTCGATAAACGATGGGCAATCACAATTGAAGTGCGCCCTTTCATCAATGTTGATAAAGCATTTTTGATTAATCTTTCAGAAATTGGATCAAGTGCAGAAGTTGCTTCGTCTAAAAGCAAAATCGGCGCATCGTATAAAATGGCGCGCGCAATCGCAATTCTTTGGCGTTGTCCGCCCGATAAACGAATACCGTTTTGACCAATTTGAGTTTGATAACCAAGAGGTAATTGACGAATAAATTCATCCGCTTCCGCCATTTTTGCCGCGGCGATAATTTGTTCTTCGGTCGCATCTTCTTTGCCGTAACGCAGATTTTCTAAAACCGTGTCGTCAAACAACATCACTTCCTGATTTACCACTGACATCGATTTACGAACTGAATGTAGTGTCAAATCACGAATATCGTGACCATCAAGCGTCACACGTCCTGATTCTGGATCGTAAAAACGCAAAACCAAACTCATAATCGTCGATTTTCCACCACCAGAATGACCAACCAAAGCCACCGTTTGACCGGCTTTCACTTCAATATTTACGCCATCCAAAGTTAGTTTATCTTTAATGTAACGGAAATTAACATCTTCAATTGTGATATTGCCCTGAACATTTTCGATAGCGATGGCATTTGGCTTATCGATAATATCTTGTTTCTCGTCAATCATCCGATAAAAACGCGTCGCGGCAGCAAGTCCCATCTGGATTCCTGAATTCATTCCCGAAACTGATTTAAGTGGACGATAAGCCATCATCATCGCCGCAAAAAATGAGAAAAACGCACCTGTTGTTGTAGATCCATTGATAACTTTCGTACCGCCATACCAGATCACCGCTGCAACGCCGATGCCAGCAAGAGATTCAACAAATGGTGAAGAAATTAAAGAAAGACGAGAAATTCTTTTGCTCATTTGAAACATCGCTTCAATCACTTTCGACATACGGCTAATCTCAAAATCTTCGCAGTTGTAAGATTTAACCAGTTTCGAATATTGCAAAGTGTCGTTTAATTGTGAGGCAAATTTGCCAGCGATTTCTTGATTCTTAAAAGACATGTTACGCAATTTGCGCCCAATTTTGTAGATCGGATAAGCTGCTAAAGGAAAACCGATAAAAGCAATCAGCGATAATTCCACACTTTGATAAAACATCACTGCAATCAATGATACCAAGGTTAAAACCTGTTTGATCGAGCCATTAACAATCGTGCTAATCAATCCAACCACCGAAGAAACTTCGTTCATAATACTTGCTGTCATGTCGCCGGAAGAGCGATTATGTAGCTTAGCGATGTCAGATTTAATAAAATGGGCGTAAAGATTTTTGCGCAAATCTGCGGTAATACGCATACTCAAAACATTCATCGTCAGCAACTGAAAATAAGTGGCGAAGCCTTTGATGACGGTAACTAGCAACACGATGATTGGAATCCAAATCAACCAGAAATGATCACGCTCAACAAAAACTTTATCGAGCGCTGGTTTAATCAACCAAGCGTGAAAAGACGTGGTTCCCGCAATCACCAACATCAAAGCAATTGAAAGCGCGAAAGTGCGCCAGTGAACTGCAATACATTCTTTGCTAACGCGTTTTAGCAAATAAGTTGTGCTTTCGTAATTAACGGCTGCGTTTTGCTGCGACATAAATTTAAGATTTAGATTTTAAGATTTTATTTTAAAAACGTGACGTAGATGATCCTAAATCTCAAATCTTAATTCTAAAATCCAAAATTTACCGTGCTCAACATTTTTAACCAGTTCAAAGAAACCTTCGCGGCCGCGCTGCAAAAAATCGCCGCCGAAAATCATATCGAAATCAATGCCAAAGATTTTGAGAATTTTACTGTCGAACCCACCAAAGAAAAATCTCACGGCGACTTAGCATGTAACGCTGCAATGGTTTTGAGTAAAAAATTTACTGCTGTAGAAGCGCTGAATAATCCACGTAAATTGGCGCAAAAAATCATCGCTGAAGTTAAAGATTCCAACATCACAAAGCTTGAAATTGCTGGTCCGGGATTCATCAACATCTTTTTAGAAAATAAAATTTTTCACCAAATTGTTGCTGATCTTTTAACTCACGAAAAATTTTCTTTTCCAAATTTAGGTCACGGCGAAAAAATAAATCTGGAATATGCTTCACCAAATCCAACCGGCCCAATCCATGTTGGACACACTCGCGGCGCAATTTACGGCGATGTTTTGGCAACACTTTTACAAAAAGTCGGCTACGATATTTTAAAAGAATACTACATTAACGACGCTGGGGCACAAATTATCACCGTCGTCAAATCGGCTTATCTGCGCTATTTACAAGCCTTGGGACAAGATATTGAAATTTCTGAAGGTCTTTATCCAGGTGAATATTTAATTCCGGTTGGCGAAGCGATTAAAGCCAAATTTGGTGAATCTTTAAAAGACAAATCGGAAGAAGAATATGCCCCGCAAATTCGCGATTTTGTCATCGATCAAATGCTGGAAATGATCAAGCGTGACCTGCTTGAACTTGGTATCAAACATGACAGTTATTTTTCGGAAAAAAAGAATTTACACGACACCGGAAAAATCGAAGCCGCAATTCAAATTTTGCGCGACAAAGGTTTGATTTTTGAAGGCAAACTTGAAGCACCAAAAACCGAAAAAGGTGTGGGCGCTCTTCCCGAAGATTATGACGACCAGACTCAATTACTTTTTGCTTCAACCCGATTTGGCGACGATCAAGATCGCGTCGTTAAAAAATCTGACGGAACTCCAACTTATCTTGCCGGCGACATGGCTTATTCTTTAAGCAAATATCAACGCGGCGCCAAAAAATTTATCATGCCTTTAGGCTTCGATCATTCGGGTTACGTCAAGCGTTTGAGCGCGGTTGTTTCAGCAATTTCCGATGGCAATGCCCAAGTGAAAGTGATTTTGTGTCAGATGGTAAAATTTGTAAAAAATGGCGAGCCGTTAAAAATGTCAAAGCGCGCCGGAAATTTTATTACTGCTCGTGAAGTGATCGACGAAGTTGGCGCTGATGCGCTACGCTTCATCATGTTAACCAGAAAAAACGATGCGCCTTTCGATTTCGATTTGGCGAAAGTGATCGAGCAATCCAAAGACAATCCAATTTTTTACGTGCAATATGCGCACGCTCGCTGCTGTTCGGTTCTTCGCCAACTTGCTGCTCAAGAAATGAAAATGCCTGACGTAATTGATGAATCAGTTTTAGAAAATCTGCGCGATGAATCTGAAATCGAAATCATCAAAAAAATCGCCAGCTTTCCCCGCATCATCGAAATGTCGGCAATTTATTTTGAACCGCATCGCCTTGCATTTTACCTACAAGAACTTGCCGCCGAACTTCACGCTTTGTGGAATAAAGGCACAGAAAATCCTGAATTGAAATTTATCATCAAAGATAATTTGCAACTTACTCAAGCGCGAATTTATTTAGTTTTAGCGGTGAAAAAAATTATTCAGGAAGGTCTTGGAATCTTTAATATCAAAGCTGTTGAGGAAATGAGATAATGGAAGATTTCGGTTACGTAAAAGATGGGAAGAAAAAAGATCTATCGGCGCTGACCAAGAAAATCGCGCTTTCTTGCGCTACTTTATTTTCAATTTCTTGTTTTATTTACATCACGATTAACGCTTATTATTACGTTTACGAAGAACAAGATAACAATGTTGAAACTATTGCTTCACCTGAAGGCCCAATAAAAGTTATTGAAGAAGATGACGTGGCAATCCGCGGCGATGGCCCGAAAATCAACGATTCGATCTATGAAGATATTTTTGGCACCAAAAAAGAATCTATCGCCAAAGCCGCTTCGAAAATTCGTATTTCTCCAGAGCCAGCAAAGCCACCGAAAAATTTTGTTGAAGATACAATCCTCAGCGAAAGCGTGCCTGATTTGAATGTTGCGGAAAATGAAAAAACAGAAAAAGAAATACAAAAACCTGACAAAAAACAGCAACAACAAATTTTAGTTTATAGCGATAAACCAAAAGAAACCGCTGGCACACAGGATTTATTGACTAAAGGAAAAGCGGAAGTGAAGGTTCCAAAAAAACAGCTTTCTGATCAAAATTTAGATAAAGAAAAATCAGATAAACGACGTTATGTCCGTGTTCAAGTTGCGGCACTAACTTCGAAAAAATCGGCGGAAGAATATTGGCAAAAAATCAACAATAATTCGCGTCTAACTTCGGGATTAAAATCATTCACCGAAGAAGTGAATTTAGGCAAGAAAGGAATTTTCTTTAGGCTACAAATCGGCAATTTTTCTGATCAAGTTGAAGCGGAAGGTTTTTGTAAGAAATATATTTTACAGATGCAGAAAGCTAAGGCGGATTGTATTGTGGTGGAGTAGTATAAAACCTCCTTTGAAAAAGGAGGTGTCACGCCGCATGGCGTGACGGAGGATTTACATGAGTTACGGGGAATTTTTATTTTTTTTAGATTTCCCGTAACTCAAGTAAATCCTCCGTGCGCTTCCGCGCACACCTCCTTTTTCAAAGGAGGTACGCTCCCTCTAAATTTTATGGAACTCGCGGATATTTTTAATTAGCGCTTCATATCTTTTTGGCACTTCATCCTTCCCCAAAATCCAGTCATAAATCAGCATATCATCTTCTTCGATAAATCTGTTGAACATCTCTAAATCGTCAATCTCCGCCAATTTTACCTTCGCAAATTCACCAATCAAAAAATCAGTTTCTTTACAACCGCGATGGATTGAACGATAAAGCAATTGTTTCGTCAAAATTTCCTTATTCATTTTCTAAATATAATTTTATTTCTTGCACCAAATCCTGCACATCCTTTTGTTCGTAAGGTTTAGAAGCTTCTCCCCAAACTGGCTTTGGAAAAGCGGCATCATTCTCAAAACGAGCAATAACGTGAATATGTAATTGTCGCACTACATTTCCCAGCGCGCCAATGTTAAGTTTGTGCGGTTGAAATTTTCTTTGTAAAATTTGCGAAACCAGATTGATTTCGCGCAAAACTGCAATTTGTTCATCAAAAGTAAGATCGGTTAACTCAACTAAATCAGGTTTGCGTGGCACTAAAATCAACCACGGATAATTTGCATTATTCATCAAAAGCACGCGCGAAATTTTTAAATCTGTAACAAAAAAAGTGTCGGCTTTCAATTTTGAATCGAGGAAAAACATAAATTAGAATTTAAGATTTTAGATTTTAGATTTAGAAAAATTCTTAAAGACTCAAACTTTAAACAAAATCTTAATTTTTTAAGTGCTCAAATCTCTCTCAATAAATAATATCGTTTTAATCGACAAAGCCGACATCGAATTCTCGCAAGGACTTTGCGTTTTGAGCGGCGAAACCGGTTCGGGAAAATCAATTTTACTTGATGCACTTGGTCTGGCGATTGGCTTTCGCTCTAGCTTGCGCTTGATTGGAAGTGACGAAAACCGCGCTTCAGTAAGTGCAGAATTTTCGATCAGAAATAATGAAATCTGCAAAATTCTGCTCAAAGAAAATGATTTACTTGATGCCGAAAACCCAGATTTGGTAAGGATTCGCCGAGTTATCAGCGAAACTTCTTCCAGCAAAGTTTATTTAAATGACGTCGCAATTGGCGTAAATTTACTTAGCCAAATTGGTGAAAACTTAATCGAAATTCACGGTCAACACGATCAGCGTGGCCTTTTAAATTCAAGCTTTCACGGCCAAATTCTTGATAGTTTTGCCGGCAACGAAAGTCTTTTGAAAGAACTAAAAAAAATCTACGAAGATCTCAAAAAAACCGACGACAAAATTTCTGAAATTAAAGCCAAAAAAGAACAAGCTGAACGCGAAAGAGATTATTTAGAATTTGTTATAAAAGAGCTCGAAGACGCTGATATCAAGGCTGGCGAAGAAGATGAATTGGTGACAAAAAAAGATCAGCTGCAATCGAAAGAAAAACTTCAGAACTTTTTATCTGAACTAAAATCAAACTTACTTGAAGCCAATTCGAATCTGGCTTTGTCACAAAAAATTATGATTCGAAATCACAATTTGATGACCAATTATTTGCCCGACGACAAAGACGATTTAGAAAAATTAAGCGAAAAAATCGATCAACAAAATATCGAGTTAGATTCAGCAATTTCAAGTATTGAAGCCATTTTAAGAAGCTTAAATGATTCCTCAGAAACTTTAGAAGAAATTGAAGAAAGACTTTTCTACATCAGAAGTTTGGCCCGCAAATTCAGCACAATTTGTGACAATTTGCCGCAAGTGGTTTTTGATGCCGAAGAGAAACTACGTCTTTTAAAAAATGAAAAAGAATTTACTGACAAACTCGAAGAAGAAAAAATTCAGCTGCTAAAAAAATATCATGAAATCGCCAGAGAATTAAGCCTTAGAAGAAAAGACGCCGCAAAGATTTTATCCACAAAAGTTGAAGAAGAATTACAATTTTTGAAAATGGATAATACCAAATTTTTAGTTGCGGTTGAGTCTTTTGATAGCAATGAAACTTACTCCTCCAACGGTTACGACAAAGTTCGTTTCACCGCTTCTATCAATAAAAATAGTTTTGACGAGATCACAAAAATTGCTTCTGGTGGTGAATTATCTCGTTTTATGTTGGCACTTAAAGTTGCTTTGATGGATGTAAAATCGACACCAACAATGATCTTTGACGAGATCGATACTGGAATCGGTGGAAGCACAGCTGACGCGGTTGGAAAGCGTTTGAAGATTCTGTCGAAAAATGTGCAAATTTTGGTGGTAACTCATCAACCGCAAATTGCAGCAAAATCGGATACGCATTTTAAAATTAGCAAAAGTTCCAACGGCGAGAAAATTAAAACCATGATTACCAAACTTGATAATACGAGTCGTGAAAACGAAATTGCTCGGATGTTGTCTGGTGAGGAAATTACCCAGGAAGCTTTAGCAGCGGCGAGTCGTTTGATCGCTCAATAGCCAAAATCGTCATTGCGAGCGCAGCGTGGCAAACCAGGAAAGCTAACACTACACTGGTTTGCCACGCTGCGCTCGCAATGACGGCTTTAGAAATCAGGATAACGACATACAGAGAAGGAATGTTTGATTTATTGAATTGCAAAATTTATTTTCCAAAAAATATCTTCCCCTCATCTTTTTTTAAAATAAGCAAAAATGTCCGATGACAACTCGATAGTACGGAGTGCACGAAATTTTGTTATTATCTCGTGCCTTGCAGTCTTTATCATTGCCGCGTGTTTTTATATCACTGGAACTCTGGTTTTAGTAAGCATCACCGGCAAATGGGATATCATCAAAGCTTACTACAAACTGCCGATCTTAAGTCAGTTTCGCTACCTCTTTACAACCCTGCTGACTTACTGGCAATTTTACATCAAAAATTCCGCCAAATTAACTGCTGAAAGCTACAATTTTTTCACCGTAAAACTTTGGCTAGCATCACTTCTTCCTTACACTTTCCTAATCACATTTGGTTGGGTTTTCCGCGCGCCAATTATGGACTGGCGACCATTTAAAAAGCCTGAATCAATTCACGGTGAAGCCAGATGGGCAAAAATGAAAGATGTCAAAAAAATGGGTTTACGCTCTAAACAAGGGGTTTTGCTTGGCATGTACAACAATAAAATGCTGATTGCTGACGGCTATCAACATATTCTACTCTTCGCGCCGACAGGTTCGGGTAAAGGTGTGGGCTTCGTAATTCCCAACTTATTATTCTGGAAAGATTCAGTTATCGTCCACGATATTAAATTGGAAAACTACGAACTTACTTCCGGCTGGCGTCGCGATAATTTAAAACAAAAAGTTTATCTGTGGAACCCTGCCGATCCTGATGGTATCAGCCATTGCTACAATCCAATGGATTGGATCAGTAAAAAACCCGGACAGATGGTGGATGACGTACAAAAAATCTGTAACTTCCTTTTGCCTGAACAAGAATTTTGGCAAAACGAAGCGCGCGCACTTTTAACTGGAATTATGCTTTACCTTGTTGTTGCTGAAGACAAGCCAGCAACCCTTGGCGAAGTTGTAAGAACTTTAAGAAATGACGACGTAGTTTATAATTTGGCGGTTGTTTTGGATACGATGGGTAAAAAAATCCATCCGGTTTCTTACATGAATATCGCTTCTTATTTACAAAAACCTGACAAAGAACGTGGATCGGTGACATCTACAGCCAACTCGTCTCTCGAGTTATGGGCCAACCCGTTGATCGACACAACAACTGCAACTTCCGACTTTAACTTACACAAATTCAAAATCAGTCCGCACAGCGCCTTTATTGGTTTAACGCCAGATAACATCAGCCGTTTGAAACCTTTGATGAATATGTTTTATCAGCAAGCAGCAGCGTTTTTCACCGCAAAAATTCCACAACCACATGAAAAATTCGGCGTATTGATGCTGATGGACGAGTTTCCAACTTTAGGAAAAATGGAACAATTTTTGGCTGGTATCGCTTACTTCCGCGGTTATCGCGTCAGGCTTTTCCTGATCATCCAAGATACCGAGCAGCTTAAAGGTATTTACGAAGAAAGTGGGATGAACTCGTTTTTGTCAAACTCAACTTATCGTATTACTTTCGCCGCCAACAACATGGAAACAGCGAATTTAATTTCACAACTTTTGGGTAATAAAACTGCCGATCAAATTTCTTACAATAAACCGAAATATCTCGATTTAAATCCCGGTGCTCGTTCGTTACACGTTTCTGCGACGCAGCGTGCGCTATTGTTACCGCAAGAAGTAATTCAATTACCAAGAGAAGAGCAGATTATTTTGATCGAATCTCAGCCACCAATTCGCTCGAAAAAAATCTTCTATTTCAAAGACAAATTCTTCACCAGAAGACTGAAGAAAAAAATCGAAATCCCACATCAAAAACCTTACATGCCAGATTATTCAAAAAACAAAGCCAGCAACCCTGACGCCGCAAAAGATGCCACTCCGAAAGATGGTGGCGCAATAGGATAGTTAATAAATAATCTGTGGACCCCGTCATTCGACGGGGTGACAATCGGTATCTGGTTTTTACCTTACTCTAACTTGTCACCCCGTCGAATGACGGGGTCCACGAATTACATTCGTTTAATATTTCAAAATGACTGTTTCACAAAAAGAACTTCGAGCCGCAGTAATTGGTGATCCAATTAGCCATTCTCTATCGCCAAAAATTCACGGATTTTTACTCAATAAATATAACATCCATGGCACTTATATTCCGATTCAAGTTAGCAAAGCGGAATTAAAAAAATGTGTACAACATCTTGTCGATAGCAACTTCGCAGGCTTTAATGTTACCCTGCCCCACAAAGAAGAAATTTTCAAAATTTGTGATTTTAAAAGTAAAACAGCGCAACTTACGGGTGCGGTAAATACTGTAATCGTCACGCCCGATAAAAAACTTTTCGGACATAATTCCGACGCTGAAGGATTTTTAAATAATCTAAAAAATTCTCATCCTAATTTCGATTTAAACGGTAAAAATGCTTTTGTGATTGGAGCCGGTGGAGCGGCACGAGCTCTGGTTTACGCCATCATTAAATCTGGTGCGAAGAAAGTTGTTATTACCAATAGAAATGAAAATCGCGCTGTCGAATTAATCAAAAATTTCGCCGATTTTGCGCAAGAAAAAAACTGTGAGCTAAAATATTTAGCACTTTTGGATTTCGAAAAAAATCTTGATCACTGTGATTTACTTACCAATTCCACTTCACTTGGAATGCAGGGCCAAGAAGCTTTGACCATCGATTTAAAAAACTTACAAAAAGACGCAATCGTCTATGATATTGTTTACAAACCATTAATGACTGATTTACTCAAATCAGCCGAAAGCCAAGGAAATAAAATCACAACTGGAATTGGCATGTTGATTGAACAAGCTTTAATCGGCTTCGAAGCTTGGTTTAAACAAAAGCCGCAGGCTGATGGTGAATTGATGAAACAAGCAATTCTTTGGTCGCAAAGCGGCAAATAATCTTCTTTGAAAAAGGAGGTGTCAGGCCGCATGGCGTGACGGAGGATTTGCTGGAGTTACTGGTAGTTTTTATTTTTCAGACTTCCCGTAACTCTAGTAAATCCTCCGGCGCTTAACGCGCCACCTCCTTTTTCAAAGGAGGTTTCTCTACGGCTTCACATAATAATATTTTTAGAATATGATAAATTTCGCTAAATCTTTGTTTAAACTTACTAAAACTTTTATCCTGTCTCTGCTCTTGATTTGTATGGTGATCTTCATGGTCAATAATCGCGACGTGATCACGATTCATACTCATCCATTTCCTTTTGAAATTGAGACCAGAATCTTTTTAGTGATGCTCTTTTTCTTTTTGTTTGGAATGCTTTTTGGCTTTCTAGCTTTCTCAAAAAATATGATCGAAAAATCGATCAGCAATTTTAAAGATCGTTGGAAAATTCACAGGCTTGAGAAGAAAAATAATAAACTCGAAAAAGAAGTCGCGAAAGTCACTAAAAGTTAGAGTCTGTTGTTGATTTAAAACTTTCGCTAAATAAGGTAACTACATCTTGATCTACTCTTCGATGCTGATCTCTTACTCTCACTTGAGTTTCATCCAATAAATTAATAATTCTAAACTTAAACTATATCCAAATATGGCAAGTAATCTTACTGTAATGGGCAATAAAGAAATCCTGCTCGTTGCTGAAAATATCGCTCACGAAAAAGGAATCGCTGTACAAGAAGTTGTCGGCGCGATGGAAGAAGGTATCAAACTTGCTGCCAAGAAAAAATATGGTACTCACTTGGCGATCGATTGCAAAATCGATAAAAAATCTGGTCAAATCAAACTTTTCAATAATCTTGAAATCGTTGAGAATGACGACTTCGAAGGCTTCGATGTAAGAACTCACGTCACTTTAAAACATGCAAAACTTGAAGATAAAAATGCTGAAATCGGCGGCTTTATCGTTCAAGAACTTCCACCAATCGATTTGAATCGTGTGGTTGCGCAAGTTGCTCGTAACGAAATCATCAAAAAAGTTAAAGAAGCTGAAAAAAATAAAGAATATAACGAATTTAAAGATCGCGTTGGCGACATCGTTAGCGCTTCAGTTAAGAAAGTTGGTCTTAAAAATATCGTTATGGAAGTTGACGGCTACGAGGCTGTTATCCACGAAAGTGGCCTAATTCCAAGAGAAAACTTCCGCGTTGGTGATCGCATGAGAGTTTACGTTGAAGACGTTCGCAAAGAACCTCACGGCGCTCAAATCTTCTTATCTCGTACTCATCCACAATTCTTGGTTCGTTTATTTGAACAAGAAGTTCCT
>Ga0214923_10005148_pt1 | contig 15343 bp, 15 predicted proteins | sample LL1510_MetaG_FD_177993 | JGI IMG/M metagenome (GOLD analysis project Ga0214923, IMG submission 177993) | Freshwater microbial communities from Lake Lanier, Atlanta, Georgia, United States - LL-1510 | ecosystem: Environmental > Aquatic > Freshwater > Lake | place: USA: Georgia | collected...
AAGCTCAAGGATTACTTAGTTTTGCTGCGATCTTTATTTTACTTAGAGCATTTGCAAATGGTGGTTCATCTTTAACTGGACTTGAGGCGATCTCAGATGGAGTTGCCCTCTTTAAAACACCAGAGCATATAAACGCCAGAAGGACCCTAGTAATTATGAGCTGTATTTTAGGCTCATTGGTTTTAGGTGTTTCATACTTTGCTCACAAAATATATGCAATGCCATATGAATCAGGAACACCAACTGTTATCTCACAGATCGCTAAAACAATCCTGGGAGAAAGCGCGCTAGGCAATGCTTTTTATATCTTGGTACAAGCAGCAACCATGTTAATTTTATTTGCCGGTGCTAACACCACCTATAGCGCCTTTCCTATCTTAGTTAACTTTGTGGCAAATGATGGCTATCTACCAAGCTGGCTTACAAAGCGTGGTCATAGGCTTAATTTCTCAAATGGAATCATGCTTTTAACAGTATTTGCAATGATTTTAGTTGTCGCAACCGGGGCCTCAGTTGAACACTTAGTCGCTTTCTACGCACTTGGCGTATTTACCGCATTTACCTTAACTGGATTTGGTATGGCAAAGCATGCAATAACTCATCAAGATAAGGGTTGGCGAGTTAAGTTTGTGATTAACGGATTAGCTGGGGTTATCTCACTAATTGTGGTAATTATTTTTGCAGTTGTGAAATTTACTGAAGGTGCCTGGGTGGTAATTGTAATAACACCAATTTTAGTAAGTGTCTTTTTAAGATTACGCCGTCAGTATTCAAAGGAGCAGAGCGCACTAGATATTACAGTGCAGAGTTCACGTGCAACATCAATTACCCGTCATGATGTGACGGTATTAATTGACTCTTTTGATCTTGCCACAATTGGCGCCATCAGATACGCAAGGTCTTTAAATCCAAGAAACTTATCTGCTGTTCACTTTGTAATTGATGATCGCCGTGCTGAGATGATTAGCAAAGAGTGGTCAAATAATGAAGCTTGTGCTGATGTGCCACTTGAATTAATCGATTGCCCAGATCGCCGCCTTGCTAACGCTGCAGTTGATTATGCAATCAGGGCAACAGCAGCAGGGGATGTTGAGTTAACACTTTTACTTCCTCGCCGCTCTTACTCAAAGTTTTTAGGTTGGCTACTTCATGATCAAACCGCTGAAGATATTGCTCGTCCTATCTCTCAACTAGAGCGAGTGGTAGCAACGATTGTGCCATTTGATGTAGAAAAGATTATCTCAGGCCATGGAGCATTAGTTCATCCGGCAGATAAAGCTGGAAGCAAGAAAGCAGCTGTTGTAAAGAGTGAACCAGTGCGGGCGCAGAGTGCTTTTACAAAACTACTTACTGCTTCAAAAAATAGTGAACCAATTAGCCACTACGCAGAATCGATGATGCCAATTGGAAATATCACCTGGCGTAAGCGGGCTCATGTTCAAGGCAGAGTTAACTCAATTAAATCAGCACCGGCAGGAGCTTCTCCTTATGTTGAGGTTGAAGTATGGGATGAAAGTGGTGGTGTTACATTGCAATTTTTAGGTCGGCGAGAAATTACCGGTTTAGAAGTAGGAGCTCAACTTAGAGCAGAGGGCATGGTGGGTGAAAATAATGGTCAATTAATTATTTTAAATCCATCCTATGAGATTATTATTTAACGCTTAGTATTAAAAAAATCCTTTAATACCTGCGCACACTCATCCTCTAAAACCCTAGAAACTACCTCAACCTTACTTAACGCGCGCGGATCTCTTATTACATCAACCATTGATCCAACAGCACCTGCTTTTTCATCAAAAGCCCCAAAGACTAATCTTTTTATTCGAGATTGCAGTATTGCCCCAGCACACATCACACATGGCTCAAGTGTTACTACCAGTGTTAGATCATTAAGCCGCCAACTACCGATCTTTTGCGCAGCATTTCTAATTGCCAAAATCTCAGCGTGATCGGTTGGATCATTACTTTGCTCGCGTAGATTTTGTCCGGTTCCTATAATCTGACCAGAATCATTTACAACTATTGCGCCCACCGGCACATCACCCTTATCGGCCGCCACTTTAGCTAATGTTAGGGCAGCCTGCATTATCAATTGGTAATCCATTATTATTTATTAATTACCCTCAATTACCTGATTAAACTGCTCACCAAAACCTAATCTGTTTGCAATAGCTTCTAATTGTTCATCTGGATATAACTCAGAGTCATCTAAAATACTTAGCAACTCCATTTCGCTAACACCTAAATCATTTAGTAGATCTAAATCACCCCCTGGTTGTGGTTCATCCTCATCCTCTGGATGCTCTAGATCCAATACCTCAAGTAATTCAGCAGCTACCTCATAATCTAATGCGTAGGTAACATCTGAGATCATCATTTGCATCTGATCACCTAACGCTCTAGCAATAATTACAAACTCATCCTCAACAGCAATTAATGCAATAGCACCACCATTTGTTTGTTGGGCTTTTAGTGAATCTATTACCGAACCGATATCACGGGTAGAGGGCAGGGTGGCTGCATTCCATCGGCCATCTTCATGCCAGGCAATACATCCAAAATCTACTGACATTTAGGTCACACCCTTTCGCGCTTTTTAGGCTCAAGTGCTGCCGATCCTATTCTCTCTTTAATCAGCGCTAATTGGTAGTAGCACCTCTTGCTTGTAGAGTAATTATGTGAAAATCCACATCGCAGACCACCCACTGATCACGCATAAGTTAACGGTACTGCGGAATGAGAAAACAGATTCGCCAACCTTTAGGCGCCTGACAGAAGAGATTGTCACCTTACTCGCCTATGAGGCAATGCGTGAGGTTAAGACCAAACCGGTAACTGTTAAAACACCTGTTGCAATGGCACAAGGTGCGCAGCTAACAAAACCCAAACCTGTAGTTGTGCCAATACTTAGAGCAGGACTTGGCATGCTCGAGGGAATGTCACGCCTGATACCAACTGCTGAGATTGGCTTTTTAGGAATGGTAAGGGATGAGAAAACTTTAAAGGCAACTACATATGCAAATAGATTACCCGAGGATTTAACCAATCGTCAGTGTTACATATTAGATCCTATGCTTGCTACTGGTGGCACATTGGTATCTGCAATAGAGTTTTTGGCCGCAAAGGGTGCAACCGATATAACAGCGATCTGTATCTTGGCAGCTCCAGAAGGTATCGCTGTTCTTGAGAAAGCATTTGCATCCTCTAAATTACAATTAAAATTAGTAACTGGCGCCCTAGATGAGAGATTAAATGAGAAGGGTTATATCGTTCCTGGCTTAGGTGATGCTGGAGATCGTCTCTACGGTGTAGTTTAAATGGCAAGTACAAGCCCTGGTTATGGAATCACAATCCGTGTTGATGGACCAGCCTCTGCTCAACCAGTATCTGAGATAACGCAAGCAATATCAGCGGCAGGTGCTTCAATTACCGCACTTGATGTTGTTGAGTCTGTTTTAGATCGAGTTGTAATTGATGTTACCTGTGATGCTATTGATGCCGATCATGCTCAGTTAATAACTGAAGCTATATCAAAAAATCCTAATTTAAATGTTCGTAAGGTTTCAGATCGCACCTTCTTACTTCACTTAGGTGGCAAGATTGAGGTTAGATCAAAGGTGCCACTTAAAACTCGAGATGATCTATCTCGTGCCTACACGCCAGGAGTTGCCAGAATTTCACAAGCAATTGCTAAAGATCCAAGTGATCTTAGAAGGTTAACAATTAAACGAAATACAGTTGCAGTTGTAACTGATGGCTCTGCAGTTTTAGGACTTGGAAATATTGGACCAGGGGCCGCCCTGCCAGTTATGGAGGGGAAGGCTGCATTATTTAAGCGTTTTGCAGATGTTGATGCCTGGCCGGTTTGTCTTGATACCCAAGATGTTGATGAGATTGTTAGAACTGTTCAAATTATTGCTCCTATTTATGGCGGAATTAATCTAGAAGATATTTCAGCTCCTCGTTGTTTTGAGATTGAAGCTCGGCTTAGAGATTTGCTAGATATTCCAGTATTTCATGATGACCAACATGGCACCGCAATTGTGGTCTTAGCTGCCTTAACTAATGCCTTAAAACTTGTAAAGAAGGATTTGAAATCGACCAAGATTGTTTTAAGTGGAGTAGGTGCTGCCGGAACAGCGGTTGCAAGATTATTGGTTGCAAAGGGAGCTAAAAATATAATTGGTTTTGATAAGGATGGTTTGGTATTTGCCGACAAGGGAGATTCTGATCCAATGCGCAGATGGTTTGTTGAAAACTGCTCACCTGGATCATTTAAGGGTGATATACATGAAGCTATGAAGGATGCTGATATTTTTATTGGTGTAAGTGCCCCAAATGTTTTAACTGAGGCTGATATTAAATCGATGGCAAAGGATGCAATTGTCTTTGCACTTGCTAACCCAGATCCTGAGATTGATCCCGTAATTGCCAGAAAGTATGCCGCAGTAGTTGCAACTGGCCGTAGTGATCAACCAAATCAGATTAATAATGTATTGGTATTTCCAGGAATTTTTCGTGGGCTTCTAGATGCCAACATCACAAAGATTACTGATCAAATGTTGATCTTGGCAGCTGAAGCGATTGCTTCATGTGTTAGTGGTGAGCAGTTAAATGCTAACTTTATTGTGCCAAGTGTTTTTGATCAAAATGTTGTTCAAAAAGTAGCAGCATCAGTTAAAGGCTCATAATTAGCTGTGCTTACCTTTGCTGCTTCATTTGATGAGCAACTATCCCCAGTTGCTCCTTTTTTATTTTATCTCGTAGGTGCAGTAATAATTTTTGTGGAAACCGGTTTGCTACTTGGTTTTTTCTTGCCTGGTGATTCATTACTATTTAGCGCTGGCCTAGTAGCTGCCGCACGGGAAGATATAAATATTGTATTTCTAGTTATTACAATTTTTTTAGCAGCATTTATTGGTGATCAGGTTGGTTATGTAATTGGGCGAAAGATTGGTAGGCCCTACCTTGAGAAGCATAAATCTAAAACAATGCAGAAAATGCTGATTAAATCTGAACGTTTTTACGAAAGATATGGTTGGTGGTCAGTTGTTATTGCTCGCTACATCCCATGGGTTAGAACATTTGTGCCACAAATAGCTGGAGCGGTAAAGATGAATTACTATAAATTTTTATCTGCAAACGCACTCGGTGCTTTGCTTTGGGGAGCCGGAATTACCTTAGCTGGTTACTACTCTGGATCTATTCCTTGGGTTAAAGATATCTCTTACGCACTTGCTACTTTCTTTATTACCGCATCCCTAATCTCTGCCCTAATTAATTATTTACGAGATAGGCGAGTTTGACCATTTGCTATCACACCCAAATAGGTGAGGAAAATTCCAGCAATTAAGTAAGGTGAGATATGTGTTCCGGCAGTTGGCACAAAAATATCAAGTAGTAAAGAGCCAAATAACATTCCACCCACACTCAGTAATGTGAACTCTAAAACGCCAACATATTGGACTGCTACAGCTGAAAATGCAATGTAGAAAACTCCAATTGAGCCGCCTAAGAACATCCACCAAGGACCTGAGGTTAGATTTAAAATTGAGTGATCAGTGAAGAGTGAGCGAAGTAGAAGTAAAAATATCAGAAATGTAAAACCGGTGAGAAAGTTTAATTGTGAAGTTGCAAAACTTTTCTTTGAAAATGAGTTGATCTGACCATTAAGCGCCCGCTGCACTCCAACCCAACTACCAGCAAACACTGCCAGAGTAATTGCAATTATTGAAAAACCGCTCATTGAAAATCTATCCCATGCAGATACTATGACTGCACCAATTGTGATTGTTGCCGCAACTATTCGACGTTTAGAGATTGCTGATTTAATTCCCCCAGCTAAACCAACATGATCAACCCAAAGTGAGATGGCAGTTTGGCCAGCAAGGGATGCCACAGTAAATAATGCAACACCTGCGCTTGGAACTACACGAGTTTGCATGGCAACAAACGATGCACCCAACATTCCTGCAGTAAGACGCCAAATTGGAAGTTGTTTTGAAGAGACCGCCTTAAAAATATCTTTGAAACCAGCCCTAATATCTTTTCTAAACAATGATATTAACGAAACAAAGCTCAAGCCGGTACTAAATGAAACTAAGGCGGCTTCAAGAGAGTCATTCATTAGACTCGATAACTCACCGTTTATTCTCGATTGAAGTGGAATTAAAAAACCAGAAAATACTGATATCCAACGAAAATTAATTTTTGGCTCTATATTTTTATAATTAATCATCAATTAATAAAATTTCGCAATTCATTATTTAATTTATTTGCAAGAGAAGACCAATGGTAAATTGAACCAATACTCTGAACCCGATTTGAATAAAAATTCAATAATTTAACATTCGTCTTCAATTCAGCTATGGAATAAATAAATTCATCAATGGATTTTACTGAAAAACCTAAAGACTCGGACTTAACAATTTGTGTATCAATCAAATCATATGTAACAATTGGTAATCCGGCCCCAATATAACTAAATATTTTCAAAATACTTCTTTTGTGATCATAAGTTCTTGGATAAATAGCTATATCACATTGATTTAAAAGCTTTGCATTTTCTATAAAACTTACTTGCCCATGACAAATTACATTCGATAAACTTAAAACTCGATTTTTTGCATCAGGCCCAATTTCCCCTATCAAATGTATAAATACTTCTGAATCTAAAGCGTTTATTCTTGGTATAATTTCATCCAGTAAGTGATTTGATCCCCAAGTAGAATGATTTGAATGCTTGTCTCTCCCGTAATGAATGTAGGGCGACGAATATACACAACAAAAATGATTATGTTTGCGATTATTCGGGTCATTATTTATCGGATAAAAGCCTTGTTCAATTATGATTATTTTTGTGCGTTGCAAAAATTGTTTTAACCATGCTTCTGTGTATGGATTAGTGCAAACAACTATTGGAATTTTTCCTTTTGTAATTAGCGCTTGTTCCCATTGAATTATCATTGATATATAACCAATTTCATACTCTAGATCGTCAATATGTAAAACCTGAAAGTGGGATTTATAAAATTCATTAGGGTTAAATACGTGAACATAAGTATAAGAATTAAATCGATACTTAAAAATTTTTCCTAATAATTTAAATAATTTCAGCATAAAAAAATCAGTGTACCTGATTGGAAGACCCTTAATATATACGATTCTAACTTTATTATTTTGATCAAAAAATGGAAAATATCTCGCGCTTGTGAAATTCGTGCTGCTTAAAAAATAAAAAACTACCTGATCTAAATCTTCATTCCTGCTGAAAATCCAGCGCAATAATGACATTGCATTTTTATTTGAAAAGTTTTTCACATAAAAATTATAGTCTATTTGATAGAATTAATTATACTTTAAGAAACAAAATCTAAGGTGTAAAAATTACATCTCGATTCTTATATAATATTAACGCTTGGTTTTTAATTTAAGTAAAGAGTTTTCTACCTCTGCGCAAAGTGCATGACCGATAAACAAATGTAATTCTTGTATACGGGGAATTCGCTTAGATGGAACTTTAATCAAATAATCTATAAAGGTTGAATCATTTTGGAAGTGCTCTGATGTCCATAGTGCCGTTTGAATATCCATACTTTTTGCAGTTTCCAAGCCACCAAGTACGTTCTGTGATTTTCCAGAAGTTGTAAGGCCTATAGCAAAATCACCTTTTTCCCCCAAACCTCTAATTTGCCTACTGAATATTTTATTAAAATCCCAATCGTTTGATATCGCCGTTAAAATTGCACTGGAATCACTAAGTGAAATTGCTGGATATGGTCCGATATCAAATTCGCATTTACCCAAAAATTCACCTGCAAGGTGACTTGCTTCGGCTGCAGAACCACCATTACCAAAAAATATTATTTTTTTTCCTGCATCCAAAGTTGAAATAATTTTTTTTGTCATTTCTTGGAAAATAATAATTTCAGACGGATCAGACGACCAAGCACTTATAATTTCTGATAAATTTTTTGCTGACTTTAAAACACTTGTCATAATATCAACGCATTTTCTCGTAATTCAATTATATGATCTCTCATATTATAGTTCTACCTCCATCTATTACTATAACGGAACCGGTTTGATAAGTGGAAGATTTGTACAGCATAAACTCAAAAGTTTCATTTAATTCACCTAACGAAGCTTGCCGCTTAAGGGGAATAATTTTTGCTAATTTTTTTTTAAATGACTCATTTGTGTTGTTTTCGACAGAACCCAAACAGACACAGTTAACACGAACTTCACGATTTGAGAACGCATAAAATGCCGCAAGATAACGGGTTAGCGCTATAACTGCCGTTTTATCTATAGAGTAAAATAATGGTTTAACTCTACATCTAAAATCGTGATATAAGTCCATTGAATCACAGCTACAATAAATATCTTGGTTAGGTGAAACTAAAGACAAATCGCTTCCTATCAAAACAATAGAACAATTCTGTGATAAAACCTTGTCAAGCGATTTTACTATAGAAAATGCGCCTAAAGTTCCGACTTTCAAAGCTTGTAAAATCTCTTGATTTTCTTGCTCCTGTATTTCATATCCATAAATTAACTCATCATACTTAGGATTTAAAGCGGCAAAGTGTATTAGTCCGGTTACTTCAATTGAAAGATCTTGAAGTTTTTTAGCAACACTAGCTATTTGTTTATCATTAGATAAATCTACTTTTAATTCAATTAATTGAGAATTAGGATCTATATTGGATTCAATATCTATATTCAAGTCTAATCCGACTAAGTATTTACCATTTGATAGTAAATATTCTGTAAGAGATTTGCCGATTAAACCTCTATGACCTGTAATTATTACTCTCTTATTAATAAATCACCGAATAATCTGACGTTAGTTTAGAAATTCTAATTGCGGTATCAAAAATTGAAATATCTTTTTTTGTATTTTTGTCTGTTTCTAGCAAATATTTCAACTCTTTTTTAAATACTTCATCTCTGGTATATTTACTAAAATCTTCTTCAATAAATCCTTTATGTCTTGAGAAAATTACTAATGTTCCTTTAAGCCAATCATATAAAAGTTTACCTTCAGAGCCAATAATTTCAATAGTTCTCGACGCAGGCCAAGTTACAAAGTCCATTCTTGATTCGCCCGATACTTTGGAAAATTCACTCGATTTTGCTTCCCATAGGATTGTGACAAGGTCGGGCACGTCAGTTTCAATTACTCCAAACTTTTGCATAAAACCCTTACTTAATACTATTTCGCCAAAAATTGATTCGATCAAATCCAACTCGTGCGATAAGCATGACGCAGGTCCCCCGCCTAAATTTGAATTAGCCATATGAGATGCTCGATAATCTTCATATGGGTGCATACCTGGTAGCCATTCACCATATTCAGTTCTTGCATAAAACACTTGTCCAATAGTATTTTGTTTGAGGTGATTTTTTATAACCTCTAATACGGGATGGTGCCTTCCTTGAAAACCAATTACTAGTCTAGGAGAGTTTTTGTCGTTTTTCATTTTATTACTTAATTCTCTAAGAAATATTTCATCAGTCCTACTAATATTATTTGAAAGGGGCTTCTCAATTAGTATCCTTTTAATCCCTAAGTCTATACATAATTTTAAGTCTTTCAAATGCAAATTTATAGGTGAACAAATAAAGGCAATATCAAATTTTAGTAAGTCTACTTCAGCTTCCGTTGAAAGACTTGTGATACCTAAACTCTCCTCTGGTGGTATATCGGATACGGATTGCATGTCAGCTGCTATCGTTCCATTGATTCTAAGCCGTCTGTATGCAAAAACTTCAAACTCTTGATATTCCTTTAGAATTCTGGCCCATCGTTGTCCAATAGACCCTAAGCCAATCAATAGAACTTTCATGAACCATACCGATGAATATCACTACCATTGATTTTTCGGTCAAAATGTCTTAAGTCTAAATTATCATCGTAAGTTTGATTACCAAATATCTGAAAAGCTTTTTGAAAATCTTCTGGATAATCTAAATCGATATTAAAACCTTCATCTTGTTCAGACACAATTGCTCCAATCTTAGCATTATGAAACTCGCATAAAGTTTCTTTAATCGCACATGGATACAATATATCGAGATATCCATCTTGCCAGTAAATTTCTGGTAGTGTCTGCCGAGGCGCATCGTGTTCCCCACTATCAATATTGCCTAAAATTCGGCTAAGTCGATTATCTTCCATAATTTTCCACATTTTATATGGTGTTTGTTTAGCGGGAGATACCGTCCTCATACTGCAAAAATCGCTATTAATAAACTTATTTATGGAATTATCTACAAACCTAATATCTCGAAATGGATGTGTTGGCCGTAACCATACGAATAATACAGAATTAAAATGCTTTTCAATTTTAAAATAATTCATAAATTCTTTTAAAACAATAGTGTCTTTTGCATCGTCAAGTGAACTTAATTCTGATCTAAGATATGGTACATTGATATCATAATTTCTTGCTATATCTGCATACCATGAATTATTAGTCAGAAAATAAATTTCATCGATAATTTTTGATTCTTTTGCAGTATTAATTGAATGCATAAATAGTGGTATGCCGTTTAATGATTGAACATTTTTATGCCTAATAGATTTTGATCCATCACGTGCTGGAATAAGAGCTATAATTTTTCTGATTTTAGATGTATTTTTTTTATCCATAAGTTTCTCAATTCTCATTAAGTTTAGTCACACATTTTTTGTACTTGTAATAGTAAATATCTGATCATAATCTAAATCATTTCTTCAACTATATCCATGAAATTTTGTGTAATCTTTTCTTGGGTTAATCTTACTTTCAACATGCGTTTTTCCCAAGATTTATCTATTAGTAATCGATTGAGTTTATCAGTAACTATGTTCGACTTGAATGCACATTCCAGAATGTCTATTGAAATATCAGTTAATTTAAGTTCCTTTAAATATTCTTTTATTCGTACTTGTGAAGCTAGCACTAAAGTTTTATTTCCAAAACCAATAGATGGACTCATTGCATGCACTCTAGATGCAATGACAACTCTGGGCACTCTATAAAAATCATAAAATTTTTTTGCTTTTTTGCCAGATAATAAAGGTAAGACATAGACATTTTGATGTAGAAATCTTTTTGGAAATGTATCTGCTAACCTCATTAGCAATTCATAGTCTTCAAAAGAATGTGGTGCTAAACCGATTGGTTCATGAAAATTAGACCAAAAATCAAGGCATGCATTTCTAACAGCATCAATAAGATATTTCAAAACTCTGTCATCCCTATATCTCAGATCTGCATCTTCGTTATTTAGCGATACCAGCATCCCTTTTGGATATTTGATTGATGATAACTTTATTGATTGATCAAGAGCAAAAAATCCAGGATCAGGGAACTCACGTAAATTATTCAGTTCTTCACCTAACATTTCATTTAACCAATTTTTAGTACCATCATTTCTTACGCCAAGTAAACAATCTTCTGATGAATTCAAATATCCCACTGAATCTTTTAAAGCTTGAATGTTGTGTTTAATTGGTTCCCAGGAGCGGTAAGAAACTCCGCCAAAAATCAATGGCCTTGTTATTCGCTGCAGTTCAGCAGTATTTAGGTTAAATCTTGATCCACCGTTTGTGTGCTCAGATCGATCATTGAACATTACAGCTCCTACTACCCAGAGCAGGTCGCATGAATTCACTAATTTGAAAAATCTTTCATCGAACTTTGAGTTTGAAAAAGTTATATCGTCCCATGAAATTTCGATGAATTTAACCCTATTACCAAACTTTTTCTTAATTAAATTCTTCGTGCCTTCATTTAATGCCCAATTACCCGGATTAGGACTTTTAGTATTTGCAAGTAGGGCTATCCTCATAAAATTATTTGTAACTAAAAATCAGAAACACGACGTAGTTTTTGTAAAACAGGTATTTCTGAATCTAGTATAGTTTTGTTTTTATCTCCACGGCATTCAATACTTTCACTTATATACTTTACCAGCTTAGACATTCCTTGAGGTTCTAGACTTGCAGCCTGATCTGAGCCCCACATACTTCGATCAATAGTTATATGCCGCTCAACAATACAAGCTTGATATGACGCTACAGCTATTACGCTTGGTAAAACTCCTCTCTCGTGCCCTGAGTAACCGACTGGTAGTTTGAATGATTCTCTTAAAGTATTAATTATCTCTAAATTTAAGTCTGAATTTTCAGCAGGATAAGTCGAGACACAATGGAGAAGAGATGTTTTAGAACGATCTAAAAAGTTTAACGCAGAATTAACTTGATTCATCGTGCTCATTCCTGTTGAAAGAATTACAGGTTTCCCGGTTTGATTAATTCTTGATAATAATTTCGAGTCTGTTAAGCACGCAGACGCCACTTTATAAACTGGAATATTAAATTGTTCTAAAAAATCGACGCTTTGTAAATCCCAAGGAGAAGCAAACCATATCATGCCAAGATTTTTGCAATATTCGTCAATTTTTAAATACTCTTCTTTGTCAAACTCTAATCCGATTTTAAGATCTCTATTAGTCAATCCATAAATACTATCCCTAGGTTTATCTAATTCTTCAGGTGTGTACACAAGTTCAATAGTTCTTTTCTGAAACTTAACTGCATTAAATCCAGATAACTTGGCAACATCTATGAGTTTCTTAGCCAGTTCTAAATCTCCATTATGATTGATTCCAATTTCAGCAATCAAAAATGGATATCTATTCTCAAGTAGTTCCGTGTTAGTTGGAAACTTAATCATAACTCCCTAACCAATTAATGTAGATGTCAATAGCCTACTCTCTGGCGCAATTATATCAAGAATTAAACTAATCGCAATAACTAATGATCATTATTTCTTGAGAAATTATATTAAATCTAACAAGATTGCTGTTTATTCGCTCTAATACGCAAAACTATGAGATATACCTAGAAATAATATTATAACTATGTTAGGTTTTGATCTTGATTTAAAATAATGTTACATAAAGTTGTCTACCCGATAGAGGTTACTTTGCAGAAAAAAGTTCTTGGAATTACATTATTTGAAGCTCAGTTACTCAGAGTGTATTTCTCTAGTAACGGTGGAAAATTTATTAAAAATCTAGAGAAACGTTTTTTTCTAGTAATCTTTACAAATAAAGTACTTTATCCTGAGATTTTAAGAATTCTTAAATTTTATCGAATTACTGAATACAAGATACTACAGTTTAATTATAATAAAGAATCAATTGCAAGTCGCATTTTTTCTTCACCATTAAGATGGAGTGTAAATAGTCCCTCCGTACATCTAAAAATTATGAGAAAACACAAACTAAAGAGAATTATTCCGTATATGTCATTTAAATTAATTTCAAGATTTAATATTATTAAAAGAGTACTCAGATACTGCCTATATTTAACAATTTCACAAGAATCAATCATTAAAGGTTTTGACCGGGAACCTATAGAAGTGGGTAATTTATTTGTCACATCTTTAACCAATAACTATGCGGATTTTAAAATTGCTTTATACTATCGGAGACTTAAAACTCCGATACTGGGTACGATTAGAAGTTGGGATAATTTAACTTCTCATGGCAGTATTTATCTTGTTCCAGATGTTTTTTTGTCGCATAGTAAATGGATCACACATGCAGCTAAAATTTTTCAAGGGATACCTCCTGAAAAGATATTTGAGTGGGGAAATCCTGCTTATTCAATTTTATCTGAGAAACATCTTAAATTACGGCAAACAAAAAATGATTCTGACAAAATTAGAATAACTTATGCAAGCATGGCTGGCACAAATAGAGATGATGCTAATTTCATTAAGTGGTTATGCACTGTGTGGGAGGAAATGCCAAGTAATTATAGACTTTCCATATTGTCGCACCCAAAATTTGCCGTAGATCCCACAATTGTCCCTAATGGTTTTGATTTTATAAGCTTTGATTTTCTATCAAGTAAACTTGAGACTTACTATTCCTTCCTACAGGAACAAGACTTAGTTTTATGTGGAGGTACTTCAGTAATTTTAGATTGTGCTTTCACTCACACTCCAATAGTACTAATTAATTTTGAAATTCAAAAGCAGAGTCATTGGTTTTCTGCCCTTAGGTATTTCGACAATATTTCACATTCGTGCGCTATTTTTTCTTCATTCGATTATGAATACGCAAATACAAAAGAAAATTTACTTAACCTTATATTAAATCATGTCCATAAAGTTCAACCAAATAAAGGTGCAAATTTTTTTATTACACCAAATTCTCTTACTTTACCAATCGACTCTTAGCTGTACTAACTACTGTTTAAATACATGTAAATTAGTACTAAATACTTTTAAAAATTCACTCACCAAAATCAATTGCTCTATTAGATGGAACTTTTTCAAGGTTAGCCACTTCTCTAGGTTTTAACTCATCTACGCCAAAAATGATTGGATAAAATGTTTTAGAATCTGTATTGTAAATTTTACTATCCATCAAACATAGTGTGAGTCCTCGCCGTCTTTTTCCAGAAAAATTAGGTTTAGACCTATGAATAACTCCATTATTAAAAACTACAGCATCTCCGCGCTTTAATTCGCCGAAAAAAATCTTATGCGTATTTAGAATCTCATTTAGAGTATCCTGGCTTGTTAAGTGGCCGCCGTCTATTTCACCTAACTTATGGCTACCAATAATCCATTCAACACAACCATTACTCTCATCTACATCATCTAAAGCAATCCAGACTGTCATTTCAGGAGCCCCGCTCATTGGCCATTTCGCGCTTATATCTTGGTGCCAAGGTAATGGCGTCTTTGACTTACTTGGTTTATTCACTATCATCATTCGCATTGATGAAACGTTTGGGCCAATTATATCATTTGCTATTGCGCGTAGATTACTAGCCTGTATTGCAGCTAAAAATTCTGGAATGTACTCGAGGTCTTTAATTTTGCGATAGTTTAGACTCGGACCTTGGAAAGTTGTGACTGAAAAATCTACATCTCCATAAGATTCCGAATTTGGGTCTAATTGGAAAAACATTCCATCTAGTTTCCGCTTCCCACTCATGAGCTGATCGGTGATGCCAGCAAGAGATGAAATTGTTTTCTGATCTAAAAGATTTTTAATAATAAAAAGTCCGTCTTTGGTATATTTTTCTTTAAAATTAAGCAGCGAACTCAATTGAGCTACCTCCAAGACATTTAAAATTAATGATAGCACAAGTTATCAATAAAAATCTGATGTTTTGTTTTTCAAAATAAAATTAAAATTTTTGGTGCGCCCGCAGGGATTCGAACCCCGAACCTTCTGATCCGTAGCTGGCCAGTAAATCTGAGCTTTTAGTTCCCTAAAACTCACCTTTACTTGCCTATCTTTCCGATGTGCTTACGCCCAATCAGAA
>Ga0214923_10005149_pt1 | contig 15341 bp, 22 predicted proteins | sample LL1510_MetaG_FD_177993 | JGI IMG/M metagenome (GOLD analysis project Ga0214923, IMG submission 177993) | Freshwater microbial communities from Lake Lanier, Atlanta, Georgia, United States - LL-1510 | ecosystem: Environmental > Aquatic > Freshwater > Lake | place: USA: Georgia | collected...
AATTCCTTTCCCCTTTTCTCGGCTCGGCGGAGAATCCCGGCGCACGCTTTCGGACTCAAATAAAACCTTTGCGGCAAGGTTCCCTTCTCCAAGATGTGCGACAACGAACACACGTCTGCGTCTCTGGGCCACTCCGAACCATTGAGCGTCCAAGACCCGGTAGGCCCACTCATACCCCAGCTCCCCCAACGCTCCGAGGAAGGAACCAAAATCTTTTCCTCCGTTAGATGACAGGACACCGGGGACATTTTCCCACACAAGCCATCGAGGTTTGAGACGTTCAGCGATTGCAAGGTATGTAAGCATAAGGTTGCCTCTTGGGTCTTTGAGTCCCTGCCTAAGTCCTGCGACTGAGAAGGATTGGCATGGCGTGCCTCCGACCAGAAGGTCAACTGATCCGCTTTGTATATTCCATTGTTCATATTTACTCATATCTCCTAAGTTTGGTACTTCCGGCCAATGATGCTTCAGCACCGCTGACGGGAATGGTTCGATTTCTGAAAACGCTACTGGCTCCCATCCAATGGGTTCCCAAGCCTTGGACGCTGCTTCAATTCCAGAGCAAACTGACAAGTATTTCATTCACCCTCCGTTATTTCCTTACAAACCAGTGCAGCCGCATCCACCATCGTGATAATCTGGATAATGTCAACCACTCTTCCATGAGTCGCGCGATCCCTCTCCACCGCCAGTTTTTCCCTGGCAGAGAGAAGGATCTCGCGCGCCCACTTGAGGCGATCTTTGGCCTCGACTTGCATTACGAACCAGACCGCATCCGAAACTTGCGTGGCTTACTCTTGCCTGCTGCGGATAGCGCAATGGCAATCATCTGCTCGCGTGAGCGCGGCTTACCGCCTGCTCCACGCTCGCTACCTTTCCTGCGGTTGTCCGCTGCTAGTTCACTCATATTCTTACTTACGTTTTTACCTAATGGCATAGTTTATTTTCCTTTCTGTTTCACGAATATCCCAGCCAGAAGATCCAACTCCCAACCGTGTCCGTGAAATTTGTCGTACAACATTTGGTTCATAACCCAGTAAAGTGGGGAGCAATGCTTATCCATCAACCGCCCCGGCTGGCAGTTGTCCATCTCCAGAAACTCCTTGAGAGCCTCAACCTCCAGCCTTGCTGCTTGCGATAAAGTCATGCTGTCTCCTCCCCTACCACGCCGTCGAACGGTTGCTCCTCGGCGTGGAAGGTTTGGGTTTGCACCTTGAGCCAAGTTGGTTTGGCAACCCAATTCTTGCCAGTGAAGGATGCCTCTGTGAACAACAAATTGTTTCCAGGCACGCAGGTGATCCTTCCATTGGATAGCTCGATAAAGTGGTGCGACTTGGTTTGGCTCGGTTCCATGCTATACGCGTCACCATACGGCTCGGCGGTGAACAAATATGCGCCCTGCATCCAGATTTGCTTGCCTGCCAGCCACACTTGGCAATCCAGTTCCCGCAGGTAGTCGTACTCGATGGTGGTAAAGTTCCAGCCAAAACAATCCCAGCGTTGCGCGTCACCCAGCGTCCACGGCTGGAGCGTGCCATTGGCAAACGCCAATGCGTGCAGCGGCAATCCCCTGTACAGCGCACCGCACTTCAGCATCACCGTACATCCCCAAGCTCGGTGCGGAACCGAGTATAGCCCGAACCACACGGCCTCTTCCCAGCCCTGCTCCTTGCTTTGCGAGCAGAACTGGCGATCCACCATGACATACTGGTGGCGTGGCAGGTTGGCTGCGAAGGTCATCTCCAAGCAGGTCCAGTAAACCAAGCCACCAACACCCAGCGTGTACCCCAGATAGGCGCACGCGCCCTGTGTTCGATGTAGGACGGAAACCAGCATCCAGCTCCCTGCTCTCGGACAAACTGCGCGTTCTCCATGTCAGCCTTGACCTGCAACCCGCCGCCCATGTATTCGCTTGGATCGGACAGGTTGACCACCGCAGTCAGCTTGCGCACTGGAGCCTCCGAGGTGTAGGTGTCCCAATGCCAGGAGAACTTCTGTAGGGGTCGATACCGAAGGATCTGCAACTGTTGGATGCCTTGGATGTCGAAACGCCATTGCTCGGCATTGATGCCATCCGTCAACTCCTGCATTACCTTGTAGATCCACTCGTGATGTTTGGCGAACGGAATCCAGCACGATGAGCAGGTTCGTGTACGGGATACCTTACGGGTCACGCCATCCTTGGATAACACTGGGGCGCGTTTCATCCCGATAATTTCCGCATCCTGGCGCAGCATCTCGCACTGCGTCTTGGTCAGGACATAGCGATCCACCGAAGCGGTGAGAACCTTCTGCTTAAACATCGCAAGCCTCTTCCAATGCTTTTCGGAAGGCGTACTCAAAACAGGCATCCTTGTCGTTCAGGATATGCCGCCTGCCAGCTTCGACCACCGTATCGTAAAGCTCGTCATTCATTTCAATTGTGATCTTTGCCGACTTGCATTCCTCAACCTTTGTAACCTTGATTGTGTTCTTTGTTTTCATAATTCCAATTCCTTTTTTATGAAGTCAACCACCTTGAATATGATGAACAAGGCCACATAGATTGCCGACAAAATCAGCCAACTGTAAAGCACAAACCATCCGATGACCCAGGCAACATCGGCAAGCTCAAAAAAGCACAGCATAATCGTCCTGCATTCTGCGTAGTAGAGTCCTGTTGTCGATGCGTACTCCGCTTGCCCTGCACCACCATGCTACCGTCCCATTTTTGAAATCGCGCAACAACTTCTGCACCTCGTGGGAGTTCTTGTATTCCAACGCATCGTTAAGCGGAACGTCGGTGTGATCCTTGACTATTTTCATTCCTTTGACCATCCCGCGCTTGCGAAGCATCCTCAGGTCGCGGATGGCCTGCAACGCAACCTCCCCGGCCAATTGCTGCAACCTCTCGTCATAATTGCCATGACAGAGTTGCGTCGATCTCACCGACCAAGCTCCGCCAACTTCGCGTCATCGGATTTGATCTGCTCGGCCAACTTGGTCAGATCGTTGGATTGCCCCGCGTAGTGGATAATCATCGCGTCCTTGTAGCGATCCAGCCCGAAGTGCGATTCCACGCTGGTCATGCAGTTGAAGGATGGGTCAAGGTCTGTCAGCGGGATGTTCCACAGGTGCGCCATCACGTTGAGCCAGGTCTGCTCGGCAAAGTGGTTTGGGTGCAGGCCAATGGGTGGCATGGACAGGATGCCAACAGCTTTGGAATGAATTACAAAAACGCCAGTGTTCACGTAAAACTTAGGCTCGATCATCCCGCCGAAAGTTCCAGCCAGCTTTGCCATGTCCGGCTTTCGGTCAAGATAAGCCCCCTCGTCAAAAGCGCAGAACACCCCAGCGTCATCGGACAGCTTGGGACAATCGGCTGCAATCAGAACATCAGCGTCAACGAAAGTTACCTGATCATAGCCCTTCGTTGCCATGATGTTCCCGATTGCTGACTTGGAATACTGTATGGGATGAGTAAGCGGCTTGTCGATGAGTATGAAATCACAGCCATGGCGTTTGCAGTAATCCTCCATCCTCGGCCTGGTCAGCTCGATGATTTTGTTCCAGTCATCCCCGAAACATTGCGTAACCAGTGCTTTCTTCATTTTGCGTTTTCCCATATTTTGCCGTGTTCATCCAGCGCGGATGACCAGATCATCAGTTTATTGTAGATGCTGTAGGCGTAGCCCCATCTCATCAACGTCACGCTGATCAAATCACCCATCTGATAACAGAGCCAGGACAAGGCCAGCTTCATTCCCTTGGATAACGATTGTTACCCTCGTAATCGCAGAACTTCTGAAACGATTTTTCTGTTTCATATTCATCGCTGTCCCTTGGTTTGTCGCCGTAGTTTGAGTAAAGCCAAGGGCGAGGCTTGCTGAAAAACTCATCCCAGTCTTTGTCTATTTCTTCTTGGTTCATAATCTTGGTACTTCCTTTTTAATTTGCGCCAACACAAACAATGTTCTTACCAACGCACGCTCAAGGTGGTCAACACTTGTCTCACCATTATTGTCAGGACAAGGCGTTGACTTATGAAGCTGCATCTGCGCTGTGGCTAGGTGACGAACGGCTCTGGCTATATGATAATCGTGGGTCGGTTTATCCTTTTCCAGCCAATCGCCATAACCAGACTTGTCGGAGCCTTTACCCATCACGCGCCAGACTATCTCCTGTGCGGCGTTGCCCATCTCCTGGATTGTGGGTGCAGTCATTTTGCAAGCCTCCTATAAAATTCGTCCAGCAATCACAACTTCATCCCAGGAGGCGTGTAGCCCTTAACCCAAGCCCATACTTTCTGCATGGCACAGAAGGCAATGCCGGATTGGTAGAGTTCATCTTCGTCCCATTGATGATGCTCTATGTATTCTGGATCATTGGATGCCAAAACAACCGATACGCAGGCCGCTTTAGGATTCTCGCAGGCGTTTCGGTATGCCCAAAGCTGTTGCGCATCGGTTGGATAGAATGGAGGCAAGTTATACTTCCTATTGACCTTGCGATTCTTTAGGTCAATGATTGCATCTCCAATTCCCTTTAATCGGACGTAGGCATCACACCTTCCAGCATAGCCTCCGCCGACAAGACCTTTTTCGCACCAATACGTTTTCTCAACATTTGCATCGGCCCACTTCTTAAACGTTTCGATGTAAGGTTGGAGGACTTCGTCCTTGGAAGGAGAACGTCCCAAAAGGATATTTTCCATTTCGGTATGGACTGCCGTTCCGTGTTCTGCAGCTTTCTTGGTTTGCGCCCTGCTGTCCTCAACGACTCTTTTTGCATATTCACTCAGATCCTCTCCCTCCTCTCTTGGGAGAGTTAATGCAGACATTATGGCCTGTTCAATTCTCCAAGAGACAAGTTGCTCTTTATGTAAAATTCCTTGGACACTTGTGACCGATGGAAGCAATCCCATCTTTCTAGCGTCAGCAACAGTTGTGTTTCTTTCCTTGCCATTCTTTCCTATAATAACGTGGGCAGATCGCCCCTCGGCATCGTACCAGTGGCCGCTGCTTTCAGCAACGACCAACCTGGAACTAACCGAGGAGCTATCCCAGTTACTTACAATAGTAAGTGCCATACAATTTAAAACGGCACCTGGTTGCCGTCTTCGTCCACCTCAACCTTGGTTGCCGTGGACTTTCCGGCAGCGGTGGCAAACTCCTTGGATGCGCGGATCTTATCCTGCAACCACTCTGGCATATCGTTAAACTGGCCACCCTCACCCTGCTCAATCTCGTAATAGAGATGAGCGTTGGCTGTGGTAGCTGGAGCCTTCATGCCCTTGGGCAGCTTGGACGCACCTGCGATGGCGCAGTACTGCCTACCCTGCTGGCTGGTCTTGTGGATCAGCGTCAGCATGGCTGGTTTCCCCAACAGGTTCTTCAGGCTGAATGCCTGGAGTTCCCTGGATGTGAAGGTCTGGCCGCGCCACTGCTCGAGCAGTTTTCGCAGGCTGGCTTTCTCTCCAAGACTGCGGGTTTGCTCGATGGAAACGACCATAGGCTTCTCAACCTTTGTCGTCTTGTCGTTCTCGACCACCTCAAACTCATCGGTCTGATCGGGCAACTCGAATGTCAGGCGGACTTTGGGTGTCCATTTTTCCTCGTTGTCCCAGTTGGTTTTCTGGTGGCCCAAATCAACCAAGCTGTAGAGAACGCCAATTGTAGCTCCCGCTTCCGGCAGTTTACGTTCTTGTTTCGCTGATTCACTTAATGTTAGTGCCATGTTATTTCTCCTTTATTTATTTATTTGGGTTTTGGTTTATGTTGGGGGTAAGGTCATTGAAAGCTGGCGACTTGACGTAAAAGCCCTGGGCAATGGTTGCCGTCTTCGCATATTCGATCTTCACATTGGCGGGTGCGATTTGTCGAGCTAATTCACAAATGTCATCGGCGCGCAGTATGACCAGCCACTCCTTGCGCCCGTTGCGGCGAAAGAACACGGATGGCATCTTGCCTTCTGGACAATCCCGCTTGGCCTGCTCCATCCACTCTTCGGGTTTGAGTGCTTGGCATCGTTTGCCTTCGATGTGGAAAGGAAAGTTCTCGCAAACAACATCACCGCTACCGCCCTCTGGACAGCCTGCGTACTGCTGGGTGCGCCTGGCCTTCTGCCAGCCCTGCTCCCGCAGGTAATTCGCCAACTCCCTCTCCCCAGCCGCGCCCTTAGCCCGACTATTGATTTTGCCCATCGGTTGGGTTTAGCCGTCAACCCATACCAGTGTCGAGATATATTTTAACCTATTTTAATTACGCCAAGTTCTATTAGCTTTTCTAATATCATCATTAAATCGTCTAATCATCGCCATCATGGTGAGTTTCTCGACTATCTTCTTGTTCTTCTTTACCCAGGCCACGGCCTCATCGAAGGATTGGGCATCCTTCAGCCCAGCCTCAAACTTTGCCCATGCCTCTTTCTCGGTCACAGGTTTTGGAATACACGCCAGCTTTGACCTGTCGATGGACAAAGCTTGGTTGTGACCGACCTGCACTTGGCAATCGGCAACAGCCAGAACAGATCGTCACTCATCCCCCAGCAGGCCACGTAATCAACGCCAGTAATGGCACGCTTGGGGATGTTAAAACCATTGCCAATGCTGGTAGTGAAACGATACTTGGTGCGGCCAGATTCTACGGCTTGCGCGGTTTTGACTTGGATGCGATGGAACTTTCCACCCTTCTCCGCCACCACATCGTATCCAGAGAAATCCTCGTAAGGTGTAAGCACGCTATAACCGCACCGCAGCAACGCGCCGGTAACGCGAGCCACCCCGACTGCACCAATCTGGCGTGAAGACAATTTCATGCTTGACGGATTTACGTTTGTCCTAGAGACTTTTTACATGAAAACAATAACAACTACAGTGCTGATGGCGATGTTGATGGCATCGGTGATGGCGGGGGAGGATGAGGATGAAGTAAGTATTGGTGATTTTGCTGGAGGTGTATTAGGCAAATCAGCAATTATTACTGGCAGAAACACCGCAGTAACATCAGATGGTAAATTCATCTATTCCAATGGCAGAGGGTTTGCGACATCTGGTGGTTATTATGGTGCGAATGGGAAGCAAGTATTTGGTAATGGCAAGCTAGTCGTTAAATCTGGCAGTTTTTTTTACGGAAGCTCCTCCTCCTGGAAGAATGGAAATTCTTATTTTGATGGAGAGAAAGGCTCTTGGATTACCAGTAAGCCCGAAATTGACGACTAACTTAGCCCAAGTCCTAGTGGTCTTGGCGAGTAGTCCTCAATCTCCTCCTCTTTGCGCGGAGGCTTAACTTCTGGCTCTAGTGGGCCAATGTAAGGCAAGTTTGCCATTGCGTATCTTGGAGAAGATTCGCCAACATTTTCTTTGGGTGGAGGTCTAACCTCTGGTTCGAGTGGTCCAGTGTATGGCAAGTTAGCCTTGGCATACATTGTTGCTGATTGCCTTCTTTTATTGGAACGATTTACTATGCCTTGATATAGCTTCGCTCTGTTGGGGTCTGCCTCTGCCATGGCTCGCTCTCTCCGTAGATAGGCATCTTCAGTTGCGTTGATTAACTCGACTGGGTCAACCTGCTCCATGGCCGCCAATGTCTTTTTCCCAAACGCTCCGTCAACCTTTACTGGAATGCCCAACGTATTTAACCCCTGTTGCACTAATGTCGTGTATCCGCCAGGACCACGATTAAAACCTAAGTCAACGGCCTGAGCCTTCAATGGTTCTGGCACAAGATTCGCAATTGGAGCAGTGTATTCAAGCACATAGTCTGCGCTGGCCCTCTCTCTTTGTTCTGGAGGTAATGCAGATATGCGCTTAAAAGCTTCTGGATGGTACTTATCCGTGATTCCAGCCACCTCTCTTGTGCCGCCATAGTCTCCAGATGGAATGTTGTATATAGCCAAATTGCCCTGCCTATCTCTTCTCGCTTCCCAGTTAATGGTATTATTGGCAACCCAATCATTGAGCGCATTGCCAGTCCCTGCCCTAGTCCCGCGAGGTTGCACTGGTCTTGATGTGGCTGGTCCTTGGTATGGCATTGCGCTGGCCGGAACACCGCCAGCACCCTCATTAAACTTGCCCTCTATTTGTTGTCGCAAATCTGCATCCATCATTGCCCTGGTATTTGGCGCGCCACCTACTGTAGTGCCGACTTCGCCAGCACCAGCAGGCTCAAGCAATAGGCGAGAAGACTCTCCTCGAATATCCTCTGGAACTGGCACATATGGCCTGTTGGTTAAATCTTCAGCGATAGAACGATTGGTCATATCTTTCTCCATATTTCCTCCCTCCAAAATCCTGTTCATTGATTCTCGCATTTGGGGTGTGAGAACATCTTTACTTGGGTTTACATTAAATTTCGCCATATTATAACTCCTGTCCAAACTCTATACTTCTTTGGTTCTTTCTGATGAAGTTTTCTCTCGCTGTCTTGCTTGCTTTATTGTAAGCATTAGACAGTGTTTTGACTTGTTCTTCTGGATCAAGTCTTCTAAATCTTTTATCACCTAAAAGTTGTTCCGCAACTTGCCTGTTTGCCTTACCAACCGCGCTTGCGTATTCCTCATAAAGTGTTGGATCGAGCCTAAATCTTGCCTTTTGACCAGTCCTTCTTTTCAAGACCTGCAAATCTCGGTCTGGCACTTGTGGTATACCTTCGGTTTTTCCAGTCTTCTTGTACAAATTGTAAACAGCAAGAGTCACATCATCGTAAGTGACTTTTCTTGGCCTAGTTGGATCTATAAAATTATAGATAAATGGATCAACGCCTTCTGGTGTTTGTGGCACTGGCTCTCCCCATACGTTTATCCTTGAGGGTAAATCCTCGGCACTTTCAGGCCACTTTCTTTTGACCACTTCCTTGAATATGTTGTAAGACTTTGTTCCAAAATCGCCACCCTCAATGTCCTTAACCTGAATCTTGTCTGGCATATTTTTGCTCATATACCTAGAAACTGATGCTAGCTGATTTGGCAATACTGCCGCTGACAACGCATTGTAGTAACTCGCAAGCCAAGCGTCCATGTCCTTTGCTTCGCCCCTAGAAATTGCGCCAAGCAAGCTATTCATGTTTCTTAGAAAGCTTTGATTAAATCCAAATTTAAGAGTTTCTGGAAGTGTTGCGCCCCATGCTTCACCTATTGATCCAGTGCCTCCTTCGGAGGCTTGATTGGCTGCGTTGCGAGTTGACATAATTGCGCCAACAACGCCCATTCTTTCAAGAGATCTTAATGAATCTCCAGGTTCCATCTCTTGCCTAGACCCAGTTTGTAAAAACCTTTTCACGCCATCAATGTTGATCATCTTAGATGGAGCAGCTTGGAATTGAACATCCCGCGCCTTGTCTGATTTTGGCATTTCGTCTGTTATGACTCCAGCTCTGGATAAAATATCTGCAACATTTCCCATTGCGTACCCAACAATAGACTTTGCAAATTGTAGCTTTGCTTGTCTAAAATTGCGTTGCCCTTGTTCGGCAAGCCCTCGTATAAAAGAGTATTCTGGAATTGCATATTGGAGGATTTCGTCTATTACATTTGTCGGCGTTTTTTGGAATGGCAAAACAGCAGTTGTGGCTGTTCTGGCTGCGCCTGCTAGTGGCTTGCCTATAATTGGTGTTTTTTCAAAAAACCTCGGTGCTAGTTCTGCCAAATACTGTATGCCTCTTGATAGCTTTGTGTCTTGCTGATATACGGCTTCAAGGGTCTCGGACGCAACTTTATCTACTTCCTCCTGTGTTGGGTATCTTACTGCCCTTTGCAATGCCTTGCCCTTCAACCCCTCTAATTGTCTGGCCTCGGCGAGTAGTCTGGCTTGTGCCATTCTTAGCGGAGGAGCATCTCCAAGTTGAAGAAGCCTAAAACTAACCTCTGGACTAAGCCCAAGCGTGCCTTCTGCGAGAAGCCTAGCTCGATCCATCGCCTTTGCAGCAGTTCCTTTTAGTCCCTCGGCAATAGGCTCGGCCAATCCCTTTCCAGTAAAAGCTCGCTTCAAAGACCTGATAGGTCTAAATCCTCGTATGTTTTCTCCAGCTAAAAGACGCTCTGGGGATACGCCTTTTACCAGTCCCACTAATCCCTCCTTTAGGCCCCTGCCTCCACCTTTGGCAACTTCAATTGACCTCTCTATTGATCCGCGCCCGATTGGAGACATAAATTGCTTGCCTTCTGCCAGATATTTTTCAGCAATGCCTTTTACGCCAGGTATTCTTGTGGCAACTGGCCTTATTATATTTCTTTCAATTTGATCCAACAACGATGCCACCTGCCTAGTAGCAGCGCGAGCTGGCATATTGACCGTATTCCCCAATATATTTGCGCCTTGGGATAGCGTTGTTAAGAGATTGCCTCTTATATAATCTGGTATTTGCATTCCCAATTCTTTTGCCAATAAATCTGCCTCAAATTCAGCCAGTTCTCCGCTTGCAAACAAAGCCTTATCTTCTAGTTCTTTTGCAAGCTTATCTGCTTCCTTGGAAAGATCGGTTCTTGCATTTTTATAGGCTTCACGCATTGCTGTTTCTGCAACCTGTTTATTTTTGAATAAAGTTATAGCCCGTTTTTCTAACTCTGGAGTAAGTTGCTTAACGGCATCGGCGACTTGCCTTGCCTTTTCGCCTTTTGTTGCATACCTCCTTGCGGCATCTTCAAGCGTTCTTTCTAAAGTAAATGCATATTGAAATGGATTTGTTACGGCAAGCTTGGCTACATTCATCAATTGAGCAGCATTTGTATATCCTTTTCTAACCTCAAGAAATTGAGCTTTAGCTGCTGGTATATCGTTGAGATCAAACGATTGGTTCATATTTATTTGCTTTGCAACCTTGCCGACTAAGTCATCTGATTGAGCGAATAAATTTATTTGTTGCGGTGAAAGTTTTTGCAAATTTTCCGCAATGCCTTTGGGTGAGAAAGTATTATACAATGACCTATTGTCAGCAATCGCCTTGGCAATTTCATCTGGCGTGCGTTCTGAAGCTATCAATCTTTCCGCAAACTTACTTATCTTCTGACCTGGTTCAGCTTGTGCCTCCACATTTGCTATCAATTGCGCTCTTTCCTTGGCAATATCTTCGCTTGTTTTGGCGGCTCCGCCTAGTGGCAATTCTTGCTGTACTGGCAATTGTTCGGCAACCTTTCCAGCAACCTTAGGTGCAACAGCTTCCTCAACCTTCGGTGCGACAGTCTCAGCCTTTGTGAATGCACCACGAACGGCTTGTCCGGCTGCCGTCAATCCTTTTCTACCAAGAGCCGCAATTCCTCCAGCAGTTGGCGTTAAGGCTGATGCAGAAAAAGTAGATACTGGATATTCAGCTATATCACGCTGTCTTTGTGCCTTAAACTCTTCTACTGCCTTATCCCCAGCAATCATCCTTGCGGCTTGTTCCTGCAACCTTCCAGCCGCGCCATAAGAAAGAATTGCGCCCGTTGCTCCTAGTAGAAACTTTGGAACTGCTGGCACTGGTAGTGTGCCTAAACCCCTGGCTGTAAGCCCAGCAACGGTGGTTGGTACAAACTCTTCAGCAACCGCTCTGCCAACAGCACCAGCGCGTGATGGCCGATCAGCGACTTGCTCTGTGAAATACTTTTCTATACCAAGTTTTTGATTTGGCGTTTGTTGTTCTTCTTGCTGATCCTTGAAGTAAGAAGCAAGTTCGTCTGGCTGTTGCTGTGCTTGTTGCGCTTGCTCGCCACTATCTTCTTGGGCGAAATACTTGTCCAAATCGTTCGCAACTGCCATATAATTTATGGCACTACTTGATAGCCCATTTCAATATATTTTTTTGAATCCCTGTTCCACACATCAGATGGAACCGTTGCGATCTTCCCATCTGGATTTCGTATTTTTACACCAGTTCTTCTTTGTGCTTGTTGCTGCTGGGCAACCATAGGCTCTGGTTCTTGAGCAGATTCAGCACTCTCCATAGGAGCAGAAATTTCTGGAGTACCCATATAGCCAGCACGCTCTTCAAGTAGTTTCTTGAGTTCTTCTTGGCGAGTAGTCGCTCTCTGAGCGAATGTTTGACTCCCAATCATCCTTCCCAAAATATCTATGCCTGGGTATTCGTTGCCAGTCCCAGCAGCCTCTCTCGCCTCTGTTTCGGCTCTAATTGTTTCCTGCCTCTTTGCTTTAATTCTTTTCTCGACAGCCTCAATTCTTGCTTCGTTCATTTCATCCGCAAAAGAATCTTGCGCTGTTTGCATATTTCTACCAGCACCAGCAAGATATGGTTGGAAATCTGGATTGGATTTTACGGCATCATATTCATCCGCATAAACTCGCGCCTTGGGTCTTCCGTCTGCATCAATATCAATATAAGACCGCATAGGTTTTTTGGCTTGTTGATCTCCGCCAAACTCTAAATTAAACATTGCCATATTATTTAATCTTTCCATCCATCCACTTGCGGATGATTGCCTTGATCCTTGGCTTGTTGCGTATGGATTCTGCAATTCTTTCGCCATACTCAATGTAGAAGTTCCTTAAGTTGTCAGATGCCTTGGTCAGCATCCACTCCCTAAATTGTAACCATTTAGGATTATCAATCCCATAAACTTCGCGAGCAACCCAACAGAATGGCAATTTACCACTAAAACTAAACATATTCCCAAGACCAGAGGCAATGTTGCCAAATGCTTGCGATGGTGTTTCCTGCCTAGAAATCGCACCCACCTGCGCGCCGTAGGTCTGCGAGGCATAATCCGCCAACGTATTGTAAATGCTCGCCGCATTCTGCGCGCCAACAAATCCAGCGTTAGGATTGACATAGGCATATGGATTGGCGGCTGAAGGCGTGGCTTGGAAGCCACCAGTAGTTTGAGGTGCGGAGGTAGCCAAGTAGTTGTTTAATAGACCCTGCTGTGTGCCAAAACGCTGGGAAGCCAAGTTATACATCGTCGGACCGCTTGCAATAAAGTTTTGAGCCGCGCCAAGGCGCGATTGAGTAAGGGCATTACGCAGGCCAACATCACGGGCCGCTGCATCGGTCATGCTCTGGCCGGAGGCCAAAAATCCTTGGGCTGCTCCAAGTCGAGCCTGAAGTCTTTGTTCCCCGGCCAATCCTGTTGTGACTGCTTCCTCCACGGCTGGCGCAACACCGAAGATGTTGCCGCGGGCGGTCTGGGCAGCACGGGCGGCCTGCTGGTACTGCCTTTGCTCTTCCGCGCCAAGCTGTGAACCTAGCGCAACCTGACTGGCAATCCGTTGCTCAACATCACGCCTTAAAGCTTCCGTCTCTGGGTTGGTCGTTGGCGCAAGGGGAGTCTCAGCCATCGTCTGGTACTCCTTGGAAAGAGCGCGAACAGTTGCGCCAATTGTGGGGTCAATTTGCTCAATTTGGGCTATAGTACGTTCTTCCGGAAGACGGAGAGATTTTCTAAATTTGGATAAAGCTGACGTAGCTTTCTCGCCGGATATTGGCTGATAATTCTCAAAAAGATTCTTGGCCTCAAGAGTATCCTTTTGTGCCTCGGCCAAGTCGGCATTAAGGGCATCAATCTGCTTCTGCGTGCTTGCACGCCTTGGGTCGTTTGCCGGAAGATCGGACAAGAATTGATTGGCTTGCGTGATTTGACTCTGAAGATCGGTTGTTGCGGCTGTGCCAAGATCGTAAAGCCTCTTTGCCTCTGCCTTGCTTTGCGCATTGATGTCGTTGAGAATCTGCTCGTCTGTTACTTCCGAGTTTACTCTTCCGAAAAAATCGCTTTTCTCTGGATCAAAAAAGGCTTTATTGCGAAGTCCCTCAAGACCAGTGTCAACAGTTTTTAGATCAGCCGCCCTTCCGCCTATGCCTTGAACGACATCGGACAGGCCGTATCGGGTAAATGATTCTTGAAAGCGAGGGGCCAGGTTCTTTGCATCAGTAGCAAGGCGCGTGATTGACTCTCTATCAACACGAAGTTTTGAATAAGCCGCATTCTTGTCTTTATTTAATTTCCAAGCTGCGTTTGCTGCTGCTTTTTCTGGGGCAGTAAGAGCATTATATTCTGGCGTTCCAGGGATGTTTCTGGCTTGCTCTGCTGTAATTCGTCTTTGAGCATCATAATTATTGATTGTCTCATCTACGTCATTGATTCTATCAATAATGTCGCTCTGATTTTCGCTAATGTTTTTACCTGCAAAATCTCTTACTGTTCTGCCTAATTTTTGCAGGGTTGCCTTATCCGCATCGTTTATGTTCTCAAGCCCAACCGATATTGCAGCCTCAAAAGCTTTCGAGTAATTATTAACGGCTTGTGTGAAGTTCTCTGGATATTGCGAGGTTGTTTCTATTTTAGGGCGAGCAGACTCAAACCTTTGACCTGCCTTTGCGATGTCATATTTTAATACCTGCTGGGTTATGTTTTCAAGTTTTCCAGTAACAGGATTTGGCCTTTGTCCCACAACTACTGTTCCAGAAAAAGCAAAATTGGCTGGGTCTAGTTTGTAAACATCCTTAATCAACTTCTCTTCTGCTGAAGCAATTGATGCGTTTGAAAATTTACCAGTTTTATCAACAAGTGACTCAACATCCTTTACCCCAAGTTCCTTGAACCTTGCGGCTTCGTTTGCCTGATTTATGTCGTAACCACTCTTTGCAAACTTTGTGTAATCCAAGCCAAGCGACTTTACTGCATACGCTTTATTGGCCAATGGTATGTTGTAGGAAGCTCCCAACTTAAATAAATTTGGATCTAATCCTAAATTTGTTTGTAGGTATTCCTTTCTGGCTCCAGCTAAATCTGCTTTATTTGCTGTCGTGACATAAGCTTCTGGATTTGCTAATTGTGGCAAATCCCTTTTAATTGCCGCAATGGCTGCAAGTCTTGCCTTATCTGCTGCTGCTTGCTTTGCTGCTGCTTGCTTATCTGCTGCTGCTTGCTTTGCTGCTGCTTGCTTATCTGTTGTTGCCATATTAGCCAACCCCTACTCTTGGAAGATTGCTCAAGTAATCAACATTGCCTATTCCCTGCGACTGCTGGACATTCTGCGGTACAGCACCCATGGGAGATTGACCATAAAGGCGGGCAAATTGGAGGGCGGCTTGCTGTCCCAATCCGCGCTGGGTGGCATATGCTTCTGGGGCCATTTCAAATTGACGGCGCATAGCCTCAACCGAACGCTGTGGACCAAGCTCGCGCTCAACCTGCAATCCGGCCTGTGCGGATCTTTGCAGATCCAAGGCTGACATCTGGCGTTCTAGTTCACGCTGGCGGGGAGAATACTTCTCACGCAACCTTTGTTCCAGCGCGGCAATTTCCGGCTGTTTCTGGATATAAGTCTCAAGGCTTGACCGATAGAAAAGATCATTTGCCGTTGCCGCTTTAAGCGGATCGGGCGGTGGCGGAGGTGCCGGAATGGAAGGACCGCCACCCATTAGAGTAAAGCCTTT
>Ga0214923_10005152_pt1 | contig 15340 bp, 12 predicted proteins | sample LL1510_MetaG_FD_177993 | JGI IMG/M metagenome (GOLD analysis project Ga0214923, IMG submission 177993) | Freshwater microbial communities from Lake Lanier, Atlanta, Georgia, United States - LL-1510 | ecosystem: Environmental > Aquatic > Freshwater > Lake | place: USA: Georgia | collected...
AAAGCAAAAGCAGAAGCAAAAAAAGCAAAAGCAGAAGCAGAAAAAGCAAAAGCAGAAGCAGAAAAAGCAAAAGCAGAAGCAGAAAAAGCAAAAGCAGAAGCAGAAAAAGCAAAAGCAAAAGCAATTGAAAAAGCAAAAGCAGAAGCAGAAAAAGCAAAAGCAGAAGCAGAAAAAGCAAAAGTTGAGGCAGAAAAAGAAATAACAAAAATAAATATTACAGTGTCTGACGCAAAAAAAGAAGCATTAAAAAGACAGCAAGAAATATATATACAACAAACACAAGAAAAAATTATATATAAATACAATCAAGACATTAAGACAGCTGAAAAACTTAGTATGAAAGCTGAATTAAAACGCATCCAAAAAGAACTGGATAATACTCAAAAAGAAATTGATAAAGAAAAACAATGTGTAATATGTTTTGAAGAAATTAAAGAAAAAATATGTTTTATACCGTGTGGTCATACTGGAACAGATCAGAAGTGTTATGCTCAGTTACCATCTCCAAAAAAATGTCCCGAATGTAGACAAAAAATAAATGGAATTAATAAAATTTATTTATAAAATATATTGTGGTGTTGTCTCATTGGGTGTATTGATACTTTTTATTATTATTAAAAATAATAATATAAAATTTTTATGAAATTTTTAAAATAATTTTAATGAGTAATTTTAAGTAAATTATGTTGCGACATATAAATAAAAATAATTTATTTATGACAAATATTTTTATATTATTATTTTTATAAACAATAAAAAGTATTAATACATCTAATGAGACAATACCTGTATAAAAAAATTGATTTTTTAAACTATTTGATAAATCAAAGTTTAACAATTAAATAAAAGAGCAGTTATTATAACAATAATAATGGCTGATAATTCGTTTCAAATTTTTATCAAAGACTTAAAAGATAAAACACTTGTAATTGATGTTAAGTCATCGGATACTATTAAAGATATCACATATAAAATAAATAAAAGGAACGGCATCCCCATACATGAACAAATCCTGATTTGGGCTGGTAAAAAATTAAAAAATGACTTAACAATTAAGGATTATCAAATTAAAAAAGAAAGTACAATATATTTAGTTTTAAGATTGAAAGGTGGTACAAATATGTATTAAATATAACCCATACAACGATGAATTACTATATAATTTATTTTTTATTTACATAATAAAACATTGCACAATCTCCATACAAAAAATTGATATTTTAGATTATTTGTAATGTATAAAATAATAATGATAAACAAATCCAAATGATTTATGTTAAAGACCTCAAAGGCAATACATTAACTATTGATGTTGAACAATATGACACTATTGCTGAAATCAAACAAAATATATATCATAAAAATGGAATTCACGAGTCATACCAATTATTAATTTGGAATGGTAATCACTTAGATAATTATAAAACAATCAATTATTATGGAATTAAACACGAATCAACATTTTTTTTAGTTGTAAAACCAGAAATGGATGATAATGTATTTGAAATTTATGTTAAAGGACAAGAAAGAACATTTATAATTAATGTTGAGTCATCTGATACTATTAAAGAAATCAAAAAGAAAATATTTGTCGAGAGATGTATCCCTATTGCTGAACAAACACTTGTTGGAGCTGGTCAAAAATTAGAAGATGACTTAACACTTAAGCATTATCAGATTAAAAAAGAAAATACAATATTTTTAGTTTTAACACCATTGCCATTTCCAACTTTTGACATTTTTCTCAAAGACTTAAAAGGAAACCAATTTTTATTTGAAGTTAAGGTATCTGATACTATTGAAGAACTAAAATATAAAATATTTGACAAGATTGGTACGCCTGTATCTGAACAGATACTAATTTTCCGTTCTAAAGTACTAAGAGATGACTTCACAATTGGCAAGTATGACATTCAAGAAGATGATACAATCCATTTAATTTTACGTATGCTAGGTGATTAGTAATATTGTTAATATTTATTTATTCACATAAAATATCAAATAGCACACACATATTTATTTATATAAATAGATATATTGACATATACAAAAATTTAGTCTCATTTAGCATTAATCTATCATCACAAAAAAACAATATAAAAGATTAGTTTTGTCAAACAATTAACAACCAATTTTGCGTAATAGACAAAGGTTAAAACCTTTGCCTATTGTTTTTTTTTTGGTTGTCATTTGTTTTGTTGATATTAAAAAAGTTCAAAATTTTATATTATTATCTTTAATAATAATAATAAAAAAATATTTTTAATAAGTATCACAGTTTAAATCATCATTTGATATTATATTGTTAATAATTTTAGATTCTAAAAATACTTCATCTAATTTTGAAATAGATTTTTGTTTTAGTTCTACTGGTTTAACTTGATTAAAATTGTCTAATAACTCATCATAAGTAGCAATTTCATTTGGATACTCATCTTTAAGTCTTTTAATGATATAATCAGACATATAATTACAAGGAATATTATCCGATTTTAAGAATATATCCATATTAATTATGTCTATTTTAAATATATTCTTAAAACACAATAGTTTTTTATAATATTTATTGGATGATTTAATAACTACATTTTGCCAGAATACACATAAATTATTTAGTGTTAGAGTATCTGTATTTGCTAATACTGAATATATATTTGAAGCAATTGTAATCGCCAAATCTGTAATTATATTTTTTGGAAAATTATATTTTTGTTCAATTGTATCTAACATTGATGCTAGATTATCTGTATAATAGATATTCGCAGAAATATTTTTATAAAATGATACATTACTTAGTTTTCTAACTATTAGTTCATGTAAAATTTCATATTTATTCTCATACAATTTATCAAAATATTGAGTCAATTCATTAAAAATCAGATTTGGATTATCCATCTTTTCAATCCAATATATGTTAATATATCTTACTATTTCATCAATACTATCATCAATCAATTTTTTAAATTTATTGAATTCAATTTTATCATTAATATATTTTCTGTTTTTTATAAAATGATTTTTAAATGTTATATATATTTTATATATAAGTTGATATGTATCGATTGACTTTACATTAGACCAAAATATCTTTGTAAATTGATGTCCATAATGCATCATAAAATCATCAAACGCATTGTATAAAAATTTAAATTCACTTGGTTGCTTATCAAATTTTTCAACAAGGATACTTAAATAAGTATGATATTTTTGAAAAAGTTTTAATTCATCTGTTATGTCAATTTCCCACATATCAGATGCCGAGTAATCTATAACATTTTGTAAATCAAGTCTAATATGATCCAATAAATATTTATATTGATTTTCATCATTAAGAATTTCTTGCATAACTGACTTAAATTGCTTAAATCCTGTCATTGTAATTCTATTATCATAATCAAAATCTTTGAATAATTCTGCTACTCTTGATTGCTTATTTTCTTGGGACATAACATTCCATTTTGATTTTCCATATTCATTTGCTCCAAATTTATTGAGATGTTTTTCATCTAATTTTGCGTTTGGATTTCTCTTATACATACGATATACATATGAATCTTCACAAGAGATTGGAAGAATGTCATATTTGAAACCATTATATATTTCTTTAACAGTAGCACCAATAATTGTATTTGCTTGTTCATACATTTCTAATAATTCTTCATCTAAACAATATTTATTCGTGTGTTTATTCAAAGACATATCATCACATTTATTAAGTAAAACTACTAATTTGGTGTCTACATTATAATTAATTTTATTAGTTTTGATATTTGTAATAATCATTCTAAGAATATCATTCTCGTCTGATGTATTCATCGCACTATTAATGTCTAGAACAAATATAATAACATTTAATTTACTGAATACATTATTAATATATTGATAATACACATCTTTGGTTCTTGAATCGTTAAGACCGGGTGTGTCATAAATTGTTAATACAATATCTTTTCTCAAATTTAAAAAATCAAATAATTTTGGCACATAATATTCAATTTCTTTAACATCTTCTAATTTTAATTTATAATTTGGATTTTCAGTCTTTTTCATAATATCAGTATTTGTTGTTCTGTTTTTCAAAAGAATAGATTTTAAATCAGAAATTTTATCCAGGTCTTCAACTTCGTGATATACTTGTGGCACTGCCGTTGTTCTCTTAATCTTCATATCAGAAAATTGTTCTACGAATAAAAGATTAGTGAGGGTTGATTTACCAGCAGAAACAGGGCCAGTAATCATAATATTGATGTTCATTTCTGTGTTGATTGAAGACATAATATAGATTTATAATGTTGATATTAAATATATTTTTAACTATAAATAATTCAATTTTTTCATATATTTAATTATATGGTGATTTACATATTGGACATTCTCTAAGAAATGATGTACAATGCTTACAAATATCATCGTGAATACATCTAATTACCATAAATGATTTCTCAAATTTATCAAAACAACGACTACAATGAGTAATGATTTGAGTAGAACTTATTCTATTTTTTTTTTATATTTCTAAAATAATTATTATAAATTTCTTGAGGTGTTTTAAAGAAATTCTTATTAAAAAAAGTTTGCTTTGTATTATTATCGCTGTATGGTTTTTGTAAATCTTGGTTTTACTTCTTCTGATCCTTTTAATTTCATCTTAGTATCAAGATTGGTTGTTTGCTTTTTAACTTGCACGGTTTCTGCAAATATTGGTTTCACTTCTTCCGGTTCTTTTAATTTCATCTTAGTATAAAGATTGGTTGTTTGCTTTTTAACTTGTATGGTTTTTGTAAATCTTGGTTTTACTTCTGCTGGTTGTATGGTTTTTGTAAATCTTGGTTTTACTTCTTCTGGTTTTTTCAATTTTATCTTAGTATCAAAGTTAGATGTTTGTTTTTTAACTTGTATATCCCCTTCAATACACTGCACTAAACTATATTGTTGTTTTAATTTAGTAGGTTCTTTATTTGGACTATTTGGTTTATACCATTTACCATCTATTAAGTCAAATAATTGTTTTATCTCTTTTAATTCTATCTTAAAAAATTCTCTATTTTTATTTACTCTATATTTATCAAATATATTATGTAATTTCTTTTCTTTCTCTTGATAATTTTTAACTTGTTTCGCAAACTCTAATTTAAATGGATATAGTAACCCTGTTGTATTTAGTTGTACCATTCTAGCAAGTGGATCATTTTTTGTAAATCCAATTTTATATGTGTCTTTGTATGATTCATTTGACAAACAATAAATATATCCAGATTCTTCAAATGATTGTTCCATTAATTATGTATGATATGTATATATATCTTATGTTATTAATAATAAATATATCATTTTTTTATTATGATATTAAATAAACATATTATAATAAAAAATTGAAGTTATTATAATTTAAAATATTGACATTATAGAATATGATATAAATGAATAAAGAATTATTAGATGTTATACAACTTAATAAATTATTTATTCAACGAAATTTTTATGATAATTTAGCCAACAAACATCCTCTATGTACCGGACATGTTATTGGATACAACGGAACTAATGATGATAATAGTTGGTTGAAAATCAGAAAAACAATTGTAGATATTGATGTTGTAACTAAAGAATTATCCAAAAATAATTTTAAAATTATTTTTATTAAGAAGACTAATTATCTTAATAAATGTAAAAAATTAATTGAAATATTATTTACATTTGCTAAATTTAAACGAAATATTGAAAATAAATTAGAAGAATGGTTCAAATTTACTAATGATATTTATATTTCTAATGTTATTATGTCATTAATTAAAATAATGAATAATAACAATATTAATGTTCCTCAAAATGTAAAAGAATATAATTATACTGAAAGTGAATCAAAAATAATAGCAGAATCTATAAAAGATGATTCTGATAATGATGATGACTTTTTTAAAGGTTTAGCAATTGGTGCGGGTGGATTATTAGTTACTGGTATGTTAGTTGGTTTAGGAGCATTAATAACTGATGTATTTATGAAAGAAAATAATAATATGCCATCTTCAATTAAACAAGGAATATCTGTTGAAATTCTTGAATTAATATTATTGGAACAGAATGAGATACCTATGTATTATTATACATCCAGTAAAATTCATATTTTATTGACTAATAAACGGTTTATTAAAATCGAAAATTTTTGTATTTGTTCTTCTGCATATTTAACTGACATTAGATTTGTCAATCATATTAAAAACTCTATTTTCTCTTTTGATAAAGTTGAAATTATAGAAATAAATAACAGAGTCGAAACATTTGGAATCTATGAAAAAGAAGTATGCGCTTATTTTACTAAATTATTAAATAGTATTGTTAGAGAAATTAAGAATAAAAAAATAGAACTTCCTAAAAAAATAATGATCGAAGAACCAAAAGTACAAGTTATTAAAGAAAACATTTGTTCGAGATGTTTAGATAAATATAAAGGAGAAACAAATATGACTATGTGTCAGCAATGTATTACAATATTAAAAAGAAACTCATAATAGTTTTGTAATAAATAAATTATAATTTAATAATACATAAACTACATATATTTTTATGTTCTGGAATTATTTCTTCAGATAATTCCTCAAATTTATCCAGACATCTATTACAATTAATAAACTTTTTTGGTATATTAATTGATGTAAATGATATTAAATTACATTTTTTTAATTCACTATCGTATTCAATTAATTTATCTCCTCTCCAACCAACAAATTGATTTTTACTTGTATATACACATTTTTGTTTTTTAATATCATAATAAATAGATTTGGCTGTTGAATATGAAGGTGTATCTACAACTCTTTTAATTAGATTAAATGTAAGAATATTGGAATTACACATACATTGTATCTGTTTATACTCCTCTTTACAAGAATCAATTTCCATAATATTATCAATGTTATTTTCTATATCAGATTTTGTAATTATTTTGTAATTGTAATTGCTGTATCGTCCCTCTAAATAAGAAGTTACAAAGACAAATAACGTTCTATCATTATACATATAAAACTGATTACAAAACATAAATATTTTGTATATGTGTGTTTTAAAATTAAACACAACATATGTTTTATCACTATAATAATTTCTAATTTCTTGTTGAAACCGTATTATCATAAAATGTTCCATTATCATAGTTGAATCATACTGAAATATAACATTTTTATCTACAAAATGCGGGTTTAGTTTTACTCTTTTTATAAGTTCTTGATTTGCTTCACTCAAATCATTTTTTGATGAAAATATTATTTTATTTTGGATTGTATCAAATATATTCAAATGACTAATCTTCTCTTGTCTTTGATGATATGTATCATTATTAACAGTATTAGTAATAATTAGATTTGGATATTTTTTTGCATATAAAGTATTCGTAAATAATCTTGAACCGCAAGATATACTTTCTAATATATTATCGATGTTTCTATTCGAAGGGCAAGTACAACTGGTTATTGTTGGGTTACATGATGTTCTATTACGAGGCCAATAACACTTACATTCTTCTCTAGTAACATTGTCTGAATCCCAAGTATTTTCGATTTTAATATTTTCCATCTTTATTGTTGTATATAGTTATATTTGTTATATGAATAGATAATTAGAATATCAATTTTTATGGTCAATTATTATGTTTAGAATAAAAATTATGTAAAAATATGTTTAGAAAAAGTTAAATTTATTAGTAATATTAAAGCATAAAATTACTATATACACTTTTTATATTTATATATCATAATTTTAGTATAAAATTTAGGGTAGAGATTGTTTATATACAGCAAAAAATATAAATATAGACTAATTCAGTTTAAAATTTCTATACTTTAATTATATTATTACTTTATGAAACTCATTATTGGCAGTTGAATAGGAAAATGTGGATAAAATTAATTGGGAATTTTTGTCAAAAAATCCAAATGCTATTCATATGATAGAACAAAATACACATAGAATTAATTATAATTATTTATTACATAATTTGATATTACAGAAAAAGCAAAAATTATAGATGCTATAATATATGAATAAAATATCTAATAGCACGCACATATTTATTTATATTATGGATATAAATAGATATATTGACACATACAAAAACAAAAATTTAGTCTCATTTAGCATTAATCTATCATCAGAAAACAGCAAAAAGAAACTATCAAGTATCCCTATGTTTTCAAAAATAACAAAAACAAACCAAGATAAATATATTAATAGTTCAATGAATGGATTAGCAATAAGATTAGGTTTGCCAAATAATGATAAAACATTTGTAATATTATTAGATATTGACAATAAAGATGATACTGAGGACAATACAATAAAGAATGGAATGAGAAAATGGAAAGAATTGATGAAAATACATGATAAAAATAATAAAATAAAAACAATGAGACAAACAACCGGCAATAATGGATTACATTATTTATTTAAAGTAAAAGAAAAAGATTTTGAAAAACTCCCCAATATGATAACTGAACTAAACATTGATGAACAAAAATACAGTATTGATTTTAAAGGAAAAAATCAATTTGTTATTGTTGAACCAACTAATTATGATAATAAATATTACAAATGGGATGATATAAATGAAGAAATACAAATGATACCAAAATGGATATTTAATTTATTAATTTCACATAAAAAAATAATAAAAACACGAAATATGATAAAACAACCAGAACAAAAAAAGGAAACATTTATACAATATAATGAACTTAAAGAGTATATTGATTATCTGGACATCTCATGATCAGACGATTATGATAATTGGATAAATACAGGTTTGCTAATACATAAATTAAATCCAAATGCGTTTAATATTTGGGATGATTTTAGCAAACAAAGCAAGAAATATAAATCAGGAGAATGCTATGAAAAATGGAAATCTTTTTCTAATTCAAATGATTTTGACGTAAAAAAGCAAATGGCAATTTTACATAAATGGATAGCAGAAGACAATCAAGAAAATATAGAAGAAATTCAAAATCGTATAACAACAAATAAAATAATTAAACACAATAAGTTTGACAATGTAAAAAATACACTAAAAATAGCACATATATGTGAATGCGTTGATCATAATAAAATAAAACTTATTGACAATTATTGTGATTTGAATCAACTTTATCACGATAATAATGATACATATATCAAAATAAATCCTGACAATATTTTTATGTTATGTTCAAATGCTTTATGTCGAGGAATGTTTAATCAGAAGGATTTAATCCTAACAAATAAAGAGAAACATAATATGTTTAGTTTGTCACAAATAAATAATTACAATAATATTACAATAAATAATAATAACAATAATTATCTATCAGGAGGAGGAGAAAATGAAACATTTACTTTTCAAGAGGATAATGTTTTTGATGACAAAGAATTAAATAAATTATTATTTGAATGTGTAAATGTAAAATCGCCATCAGCATATGCTAAATTATTTTTCAAGAAAAAAAGAGATGTTCTAATGTTTGATAAAAAAGAATGGTATTTTTGCGAGAATGGGTGTTGGAAGAAATTAAAAACATTACGAAATATGATTGAAAATGAATTAAAAGAGTATTATTTGGATTTAGAAAATCACTATATTGGGAATGAGAAACAAATGCTAAATGTAAAAAAAGCATACAAACATTTGACACAAACTAAAATAAAGACTGACATTGTTTATGAATTAGAACATAATTATGATAATGAAATGTTTAATTTTAATGAGAATAAAAATTTGATTTCATTTAATAATGGAGTGTATGATTTAGAAAAATTAATTTTCAGAAAGAAAGAACCAAAAGATAGACTAACATATTCAACAAAGTATGATTATACTGAAACAAAAACAGAGAAATATGAAGAATTGCTAAAGTTTATTGACTTAATCCAACCAAACAAAGAATTACAAATATATATGTTAAATTATTTTGCTTATTGTTTGAATAGTAATAATGATAAATTTATAACCGCACTAATGGGAAACACACAAATTATAGAATTACTTGAAGCAACATTTGGAGACTATTATGAATGTATTAGTAATTCTAAAAATATAGACAACACTAAGAAATTAATTGTGTTTAAAAAAGATATTACTAAACTTGATAAAACATTGTATGAGAATATTGAAATGGGAAATACTAATATTCTAATATCATGTAGCAAATTGCCAACACTTGATAATAATATAGTAATGAAAGAAAAATTTAGAGTAATAAATGTTATCAATAATACTACTAAACCAAATTTTAATGAATATAAAAATGATTTTATGCTATTACTAATTGACAATTACAAAAAGTATGTTAATCAAAAACACATAATACCAACAATAAATAATATGGGATGGAGTGCAAGAAAGAATATAGACATTTATTTGTATTTTGTAAATGAATGTATGGAGACAAGCACAAATCATATTGATATGGATGTTTTATATGAATATTTCAAACAATGGTATGTTAAAAATATATCATATTTAACTGCTATACCAATGAAAAGAAAGTTTGTGAAAGAAATAAAAAAACATAAGTCAGTTGTGGATGTAAAATTTGATGGAAAATCTAGAATAGGAATTAGATTCACACAAATTAAATCATAAAATTACTATATACACTTTTTATATTTATATATCATAATTTTAGAGTGAAAATTAGGGGATCGAGTTTGTTTATATACAGCGAAAAATACAAAAATTTTTAATAAAATTTTCAAGAAAAAAACTTACTTTTTATAATTTTATTTGTAAAAAGTAATAATAGCAAAAATGTATCACTTTTTATCACACATACAAAAAGTATCAATAGTAATTTTTTAAAATTTTTTTTCCGGTTGCGATTTTGGAATTTTCTCAAAAATTTAAAAACATAAAAAAAGTAATAATTGTAATCAATTCAAAAAATACCAGGTTGCGATTAGGTTGCGATTTTTTGTGGTTTGGTTGCGATTTTGAAGTATCAATACAGAGTAAAAATTATTTTTCATAAAAATTTTGGTTTTGTATTTATTGATACTTTTTTAAGTTTTTGGGGCATAAATTTTTTCTTCAAAAACCTCGCGTATGTAGGAGACAAAGAAGATAAGAATAATAAGAAAAAATAAGAGAAAAATATAAATAGAGACGAATTAGACCCCATAAATTTTGTCAAAAATTTAAGATCTTAAAATTTGGTATTTATTCTTTTTACATATTTTAGAGACTAATTTTAGTTTAAAATTTTTTGACTTTATTTATATTATTACTTTATGAAACTCATTCTTGACAATTGAATAGGAGAAAAAAAAATTTGAAAATTTGGGGGTTTTGTGAGGGTAAAACATAGCGAGTTTTGGGGTTTTTCTGGGGTAAATGATATGTTATTTTGCTGGAATTTTTTTATCAATCAAAAAATATTTTTGATAGAAAAATTTGAGAAATTTTTGGGAAATTTTTGGGAAAATTTTTGAGAAATTTTTGAGAAAATTTTAGAAAATTTTTAGAAAATTTTTAGAAAATTTTTAGAAATTATTTGCTCAAAAATCGTGCTTTTTAGATACAAATAATTAGTAAAAAGATATTATAGAAACATAATATATTGGTTTTTGTATAATTTATGCTAATGATAAGTAATAAAGCAAAAATTATTGATGACATAAAAAAATTGAAAAACAAATATTTAGCATTATTATTTTTTATAACATAAACAAAATGAATATTCCATTAGATGTTCTAAAAATAGTGTCATCATACCTTGTGAAACCAAAAATGAAATTATTGGATTGGGTATTATTGAATAAAATTGATTGGGGTAAACTTTCATCAAATCCAAATGCAATCAATTTGTTAGAAAAAAATATGGATAAAATTAATTGGTGGCAATTATCAACAAATCCAAATGCTATACATTTATTAGAAAAAAATATGGATAAAATTAATTGGGATGGATTATCAAAAAATCCAAGTGCTATTCATTTGTTAGAAGAAAATATAGATATGATTGATTGGATATATTTATCAAATAATCCAAATGCTATCAATTTATTAGAAAAAAACATGGATATGATTGATTGGGAGGAATTATCATATAATCCAAGTGCTATTCATTTGTTAGAACAAAATATGGATAAAATTGATTGGTGTCTTTTATCATACAATCCAAATGCTATTCATTTGTTAGAACAAAATATGGATAAAATTAATTGGGATGGACTTTCAGAAAATCCAAATGCTATTCATTTGTTGGAAAAAAATATTGATAAAATTAATTGGTGGCAATTATCAGGAAATTCAAATGCTATCCATTTGTTAGAACAAAATATAGATGAGATTGAATGGCATATTTTATCAAATAATTCAAATGCTATTAATTTGTTAAAAAAAAATATTAAAAAAATTAAATGGTGGGATTTCTCATCAAATCCAAATATATTTGAAATTGACACAAAACAGTTAAAATTAGATATAGCAGAAAAAGCAAAAATTATTGATGGCATAATTTATGAATAAAAATTGAAAATCAAATATTTAGCATTATTATTTTATTATATTAAATAAAATGAATATTCCATTAGATGTTCTAAAAATAGTTGCTTCATATCTTGTGAAACCAAAAATGAAATTATTAGATTGGATATTATTGAATAAAATTGATTGGGATACTTTATCACAAAATCCAAATGCTATTCATTTGTTGGAACAAAATATAGATAAAATTAATTGGACTAATCTATCACTTAATCCAAATGCTATACATTTATTAGAAAAAAATATGGATAAAATTAATTGGGATGGATTATCAAAAAATCCAAATGCTATTTATTTGTTAGAACAAAATATAGATAAAATTGATCGATATAATTTATCACTAAATCCAAATGCTATTCATTTGTTAGAACAAAATATGGATAAAATTAATTGGGATGGATTATCAAAAAATCCAAATGCTATTTATTTGTTAGAACAAAATATGGATAAAATTGATTGGGAAATTTTGTCTGAAAATCCAAATGCTATTCATTTGTTGGAACAAAATATGGATAAAATTGAGTGGGATTATTTATCATCAAATCCAAATGCTATTCATTTGTTAGAACAAAATGTGGATAAGATTGATTGGGAAGCATTATCACAAAATCCAAATGCTATTCATTTGTTAGAACAAAATATGGATAAAATAGATTGGTGGTTTTTATCAAGAAATCCAAATGCTATTAATTTGTTAGAAAAAAATATAGAAAAAAATATAGATAAAATTAATTGGGCTATGTTATCATTTAATCTAAATGATATTTATTTGTTAGAGCAAAATATGGATAAAATTCAATGGGATTGGTTATCAGAAAATCCAAATATATTTGAAATTGACAAGAAACAGTTAAAATTAGATATTACAGAACAATCACAAATTATTGATAAAATAATATATGAATAAAAATTGAAATTAAAACATTTAATATTATTATTTATTATATTTAATAAATAAAATGAATATTCCATTAGATGTTCTAAAAATAGTTGCTTCTTATTTAGTAAAACCAAAAATGAAATTATTAGATTGGATTGATATAAATAAAATTAATTGGAGATGGTTATCAGGAAATCCAAATGCTATCAATTTATTAGAACAAAATATGGATAAAATTGATTGGGATAGTTTATCAAGAAATCCAAACGCTATTCATTTGTTAGAAAAAAATATGGATAAAATTGATTGGTGTCTTTTATCATATAATCCAAATGCTATTTATTTGTTGGAACAAAATATAGATAAAATTGATTGGAAGGATTTATCATATAATCCAAATGCTATTCATTTGTTAGAAAAAAATATGGATAAAATTGATTGGAATAGATTTTCATTTAATCCAAATGCTATTCATTTGTTAGAAAAAAATATGGATAAAATTTATTGGTCAAGTTTATCATATAATCCAAATGCTATTCATTTGTTAGAACACAATATGCATAAAATTAATTGGGATGGACTATCCAAAAATCCAAATGCTATCCATTTGTTAGAAGAAAATATAGATAAAATTAATTGGTGGCGATTATCCCAAAATCCAAATGCTATTCATTTGTTAGAACAAAATATGGATAAAATTGATTGGAATAGTTTATCAGATAATCCAAATGCTATTCATTTGTTAGAAAAAAATATAGATAAAATTGATTGGGAGAAATTATCAAGTAATCCAAATGCTATTCATTTGTTAGAACAAAATATGGATAAAATTGATTATTATTTGTCAAAAAATCCAAATAGTGATTTACATTTGTTAGAAAGAAATATAGATAATATTGATTGGTACGATTTGTTAAGAAATCCAAATATATTTGAAATTGACACAAAACAGTTGAAATTAGATATTACAGAAAAAGCAAAAATCATTGATAGCATAATATATGAATAATAAAAATTGAAAAACAAATATTTAGTATTATTATTTATTATATTTAATAAAATGAATATTCCATTAGATGTTCTAAAAATAGTTGCTTCATATATTGTGAAACCAAAAATGAAATTATTAGATTGGATACCATTCAATAAAATTGATTGGGAGTATTTATCAACAAATCCAAATGCTATTCATTTGTTGGAACAAAATATAGATAAAATTAATTGGACTAATCTATCACTTAATCCAAATGCTATACATTTATTAGAAAAAAATATGGATGAAATTATTTGGTGGAAATTATCAGAAAATTCATATGCTATCCATTTGTTAGAAAAAAATATGGATAAAATTGATTGGGATATATTATCATATAATTCAAATGCTATTCATTTGTTAGAACAAAATATGGATAAAATTGATTGGATGTTTTTATCACAAAATCCGAATGCTGTTCATTTGTTAGAACAAAATATGGATAAAATTAATTGGACTAATCTATCACTTAATCCAAATGCTATCCATTTGTTGGAACAAAATATGGATAAAATTGAGTGGGATTATTTAGCATCAAATCCAAATGCTATTCATTTGTTAGAACAAAATGTGGATAAAATTGATTGGGAGTTTTTACCAGAAAATCCAAATGCTATTCATTTGTTAGAACAAAATATGGATAAAATTAATTGGATGTTTTTATCAAAAAATCCGAATGCTATCTATTTGTTACAACAAAATATAGATAAAATTAATTGGTATAATTTTTCAAAAAATCCAAATATATTTGAAATTGATAAAAAACAATTAAAAATAGATATTAAAGATCAAGCAAAAATTATTGATGGCATAATTTATGAATAAAAATTGAAAAACTAATATTTAGTATTATTATTTTATTATATTTAATAAAATGAATATTCCATTAGATGTTATAAGATTGATTGCGTCTTAT
>Ga0214923_10005154_pt1 | contig 15339 bp, 15 predicted proteins | sample LL1510_MetaG_FD_177993 | JGI IMG/M metagenome (GOLD analysis project Ga0214923, IMG submission 177993) | Freshwater microbial communities from Lake Lanier, Atlanta, Georgia, United States - LL-1510 | ecosystem: Environmental > Aquatic > Freshwater > Lake | place: USA: Georgia | collected...
CCGCAGTCAATATTTGATGCTGTGTTACACCATCAGTACCATATATTGCAATTCCATCATTTGTGTTTGAAAGATTTCTAATGTTGATGTCTGGCATTGATTCTACATTTACACTTAATATACCATTTCCATCAGTCAATAATTGATGTTGTGTATCTCCATTTTTTCCATATACAGCAAATGAGTCTGATGCATAATTCATATTTCTAATGTCAACAGAATCAACTGAAACAGATATGGATGGCATTGTTAATACATCAATTTGCAAAGCACCATTGGTACTTGTTAATAATTGTCTATTTTTTTCTCCATCTGTTCCAAACAGAGACACATTTAATGCTCCATCTGTACTATATATTGGATTTCCTGCGCTATCTTCCATAGTTGTAGATATGGAGTCATTATAGATTCCAACATTATAACGTGTTTGTAATCTGAGATATGTTTGTGTATCTACAGTAGTATTTTCGAATCTTATTCTCACAAATCTAGATCTTAATTTGTGATATTCTGAATAAGTATAGTCAATGTCTGAGTTAATTGTGATTTCTTCACTTATATCATTGTGAACGCCGTCTGGGGAATGGTCAATATACAAAAGTCCTGCTTTATCTGTTGTCATGCTAATCATCAGAACACCATATTTTGTTACATTTTCATATTCTCCGGTAAATGTACTTAAACCATTAAGTGGAATCACTGTAGAATTTCTAGCCGATAAAGCCATGATATATACAAATCAAATAGAAAAAATAAAAGAAAAAATAAAGTAATATAAATAATTCAGTAGTAATTATATTATGAATTATATTGTAACAGCGGGATGCTTTGTGGTTGCTGGGTTTATGATAAGCAAAGCATGTGGAAATATGAAGAAGAGAAGAAAAGAAATTTTAGAATGGACAATAAAATATGCAACAGTAGATGAATCTGTCGAATATAAAATTGACGAAAATGTCATTGATGAATTAACACGAATTGCGTTTTTAATGGGTCTTATGAATACTGAAATTACTGAAAGTTTATATAAAGAAATATATGCCGAATATGTTTATTCTAAATTGAGGCAGGCAGAAGAATTATAATTATTGGAATTTCAGCGAATTACTATTTTCACGCGTCTGTGATAATTCATGATCAATCTCAATTAAGATTTGTCCAATTGTTTCTGTGATGGCCAATAATGATGTTGCAATACTATCCGACTTTATTATTTTTTTTTCTTTATAGTCATATAAATTTACTTTTTCACCAGTTATATATTTCTGAAGTGATGAATGTGCATCGACAACACCTTTTGTTGCAATGGTCACAAGAGACCTTCCCATTGAACCAAACATTTTGGCAGTTCCGGCAGCAATTTTATATGGCATAAATCCTTTTTTATTTATTTCTTTTTTAAATTTTTTTATGCCAATGATGGGAATGTTCAGTGGTTCTAATAATCTATGATGTAAAATAAGTGTTTTAAGTTGTCGTTTTTTAATATCTTGCAACCATTGACTTGTCAAGCCAGAGAAGAAATCAGAAACCATGCATGTATGTCTATATTCAATTAATTTGATTTTCATATCATTGAATGTTGATAATTTAATAAATTTTGGAAGAGACACTGAATTGTCAGGTTTAAAACTTAAAATTAGTTCTGTTGCATGTGATACACATCTCTTACATTTTTTATTTGACAAATTTTCATCATAAAAATCATCATCATCATCCTCATTCTTATCTATTTGTTTGATGTTTGAATTGATACAGTCAATCACTTTTTTAAATATATATGCTTGTAAATTTATGATTGTGGGATTTACTTGAAGTTCAAAAAAATCCGATGACCATCTGATTTTTAAATTATTTGTTTCTGCAATACCTTTCCAATAAGCACACGAGTCATCATTTTTAATGTTGATTTTAGAGCACAAAATCTCTTCACTGTCTAAATATTGAATGTAATAAAAGTTTGTGCAGTATAAAGTGGCAAATGTTTCTAAATGAATAATAATGTCATTAATAATTATTTTATTTTTAATTTTACTGACAAAATAATCATTAATTATTTCTATTTTTTTTATTTTATTACTTTTGTTTGCATCTTCATTTTTGCTTGTTTCTGGTGTCAGTTGTGGTAGTTTTAGTTCACTAAACACATTATAGAGTGGCATTAATTTGTCATATGTATTATTTGTAATCCAATATTCAAATACATTTATTGATGTTAAAAATGTTTCGGTATTTACAGTTTTAATTCTGGCAACAATATTATTATTTTCACTTATGACAACGGAATCAATTATATTTTTTGATAGACCATTAATTGATATGTGTAAATTCAATAAATCAATTTCGATTTCATTAATTAAAACCATAATTGTTTTATCATTTTTTGGTTGTATCTGACTCAAATCAATTGCCAATTGTAAAATGTTTAATAGGTATAATTCTGTTGATATATTTGCATTTATTTTTGAGGTCATTAATTTAGAAAATCTAAAATCATATATCATTGTATCAATTAATAAAACATCATCAATATTTATATTTTTCACTTCAGCTACATTTGTATTTACAACAATGTTTTCTATTGAAATCATATATTCTAATGTATTTTGAACAAGAGTAAATTCTAAATTTTCAACAGCAACATTTGTCAAATCCACAATTCCGTTAACAATATCATTTATTTTTTTAATCGCTTCAATACTTCCATCTTCTATTAAACATATTGGTTCGTCATATTTAACAGTTTCGCCATTATTTTTAGTGACAATTAAAGATAATAATTTATTGTATTCGATTCTTATTTTTGGATTAATTAATTTTAAATTTAAGTTAACAATATCTAGTATGATATTATCAATATTGACTAAAAAATTATTAGACTCAATTTTAATATTTTCAATAAAGAATTTCCACTCATTATCATATGTCAAATTAAATTCAATATGATCATCTAATGTCAGTTTTAATATATTTCGCAATTTGTGTCTAATTATACCATTTACTATTTTTTCAAATATAGAATTACCAAATGTAACAAGTGGGGTAATATTTCCCATAGAATATGTTGTCTTTATTTATATTAAAATTAAGCATAATAAATCTTTAATTATCAATTTTTTATTTATAATTTGGCCTTTAGACTAAATTATTGTTTTTAATTATTGTTCTTCTTTTTTTTAAGTTTTACAATCTTCACATCTTTTTTCTTTTTTGTCAATTTCACAACTTTCACTGATTTTTTGACAGGATTTTTTTCAACAATTGGACTGTGTTCCTCACTTTCAGATGATTCACTTAATATATTTATTCCATCTATATGAAATTTATCTTCTGTTAAATTTATTGTGTCATCTTTTACAACAGTTGTTCTATAAACATTCCAATCGAATGAACTATATAATATAATTTCAAGGGGCTTATATAAAACTATTTTATAATCTATAGGCTGAACGATTGGCTCATGTACAATCTGACTAGTTTCAATAAATACCAAATCAGTATTTGTATTAATGACTGTTAAATCTACAGTTGTATTTACAATTACTAATTCGTCAAATGTATTTACAATTACTAATTCGTCAAATGTATTAACTATTGACAAATCATTATTTATTAATACTATGTCATTATTTATTATTGTTTGTTGCTCTATTTCTTCAATTGTCACAATAGGATATTGTATTTCTTTTATTTCTAAATTATTAAATTGTTCTTTTGAATCATGTAATATTTGATACTTATTATTTACCCAAACATTCATACTTCCGAATAGTTTCTTTGCTACTTTCAACATAAGCGCATATGATTCGTATGATATTTTGTATTTATTTTTAGATAAAGCAAATTGCTCTAATTGTTTAACATATGTGTCATAATTTGAAGCATTTCTATATCTTAACAAAAAAATCAGAATATTTTCATCATTACATAATTTTACATGTTCTAACAAAAGTTGTTTTTGATCAGATGCATAATATTTTAATAAATATACTGGAGATTGTTTGATGGCATTTCTAAAAATACATATGTGAGATCCATTTATTTCAATAAATTTTGAAAAGTCAGACATCAGTATAATTTTAAAAAATGAAAATTAAAAAGCCATTTAAATTCATAATTAAAAATTGATAATTATAATCCATACAAGTTACAATAATAGATGTCACATCTGTTTGTAACAATGGATGACACATATCTTTGTCAAAATAAGCGCCTTATTTCTGGTGCTTTGTCTGGTTTAATTGAGGTTACAACAACACAACCTATTGATTTTTTAAAGACAAAAATACAGGATGCTGTATTGACAAATCCTTTACATAAGCCAAAACTATATGATATCATAAAGCAAACAATTAAAACAAATGGTTTTATTGGGTTTTACAGAGGATATTTGCCGAGGATCACTGGAGTTATTCCAATGAGAATGACATATTGGGGGACAATGTCATATATTGACCATCATATTGTGAATATTAATGATAAATTAATTAAATCATATTTTGTTGGTGTTATTGTTGGTTCTGCGCAAACCCTAATTGATAATCCTATCGAAGTACTCAAGATCAGAATGATGACAAATAATAGAGTGACTTTCGCAGAAACACTCAAGTGTTTAAAGCCAAGAGGATTTATTGCAAATCTCGCAAGAAACATCCAATTTGCATCTATGGTTAATTTAATGATGAATTATAAAAATGACAATCCAATTTACAATTTTGGAATTTGTGCAATTGGCGGACTTTTAGGAAGTTTGACAAGTCAACCTTTTGACACAATGAAAACAGAAAAACAAAGATTCCATTGTGACACTAAAACTAAATCTTATCTTGAAATGATAAAATTTAGTCCAAAAACATTATGGGCTGGTGGATTATTAAGGGCTTCACTTGGCTTTGTTAATATGGGTATTGGTGGCATGACTTTTATTTTCATTTGTGATTTTCTTTCATAATTTATTTATACAGGATATTCAACCCAGTCTATCATTGCACTTACAGTTGCACCTGTCACAGTTCCATATGGTAATTTGCATGTGATAACTAAATAGTCACTCATGCCGCTAAAATCACCACCTAAACAAATTTTCATATCGTCCCTATAAAATTCATCTAAGTCAACCCTTTCATAATTTTGTAATACGCCTTGATATAACAGTATTTTTGTCCAGTCATATGTTGCATCAAATCCAGTGGAGTTAAATGCGTATTCCCCATCATATGTTGTGATGACACGATCAAAACTATCATCAGTTAAGCCCCTTATAGGATTTCCTAGAGGAGAATTATATTTGTAAATCTTATATATGATATTGACAGGTGTTGATGAGAATAAATGAATTGTCAATGGTTTTATACTTCCTTTGAATGACACAAATTCATGATGTCTTAAAGTAAGAATTGGCTTTTCAATTAAACTATTTACATTCACAACAGATTCCACATTATCTACACCAACCAAAGTCCCTTTTGGACTGTATCCTTTTTCACTAAGAACACATGTTGATAAATGAATCAATTGCGCAGTGCCAGAAAAATCTGTTGTACATGAAATGCTTTGAAATGTTCTTAAACATGATGTTGGCAAGACTGTCATATCTGTCTGACTAGATATTTCGTGAACTGTTATATATTTTCCATTTATCACCAAGCCCAATCTCAACATGTTGTTCCATGTTAATTCAAAGAAATAGGTTTGTATAGTTGCAAAATTTCCGGTTATATTTGATGCGCCTGTACCGTCCAATGTATCAATATTCCAATCTGCTTGTTCATATGTGATTGTTCCTGTTAAAGTTTGATTTACAATTGCCATAGAGCCATCACTGTCATCTCCGGTGTGTTGAAAATATATTCCATAAAAACCATCATCTGCATAGCCTATTCTTGATTCTACTCCTGTTGGATTTGCTGAGTCCGGATTGAATATTGCAGATATTAATATCACAAAGGGTTTTCCTTGTTCTGGATTTAAGAACCATCGTGAACCACGTCTAACTTTTCTTTCGTCAGTCGCATCAGTAAGGCTTAATATTACCGATGCACCATGCGTATCATCATATACACAATCGGAATCTGCTTCTTTTTCTTCAACTTCATAGATATCATTCTTTACGCCGCCAACATGCTTAATGTCCAAAATTGGAGTATATGATGTTATTTTTAATCTATTAAGATTATCAACCATATTTCCAGAAAATTCGACAACTGAATCTGCTTGATAGGAATTCATATATACTTATGGAACAAATTATTATATGAATAAACTTATCCTAAATTATCACAATTAAATTTATATCAATGTCTCATTCAAGTAAAGATAAGAGTCAAGGTTCATGGGGATTTTATGATGATGAAAATAATTTAACACTAGAATACATCACCGAAATTGAAAAACATATTTTGCCAGATGACTTAAAAAAATGCAAACCAGAAAAACAAGAAACAACTGAAGACAAACTAGAAAAAGATATAGAGGAATTAAGAAAAAAAATAGGCTATAATAAAATAATATCTGTTAAAAACAAAAACAATACATTATATCTTATTTATGAAACAAATGAATCAATAGAATGTAATGAAAGAAGACATGAATATATTATTAAACATCAGGATAAAATTCTTGAAAAAATAAAAAAAGACATCAAAGAAAATGGATTAGCTGATTATATAATAGCGGGTGTTGCATTGTATTTGGCCAGAGGCTGGAAAGTAACACCTATATTCCCAAGAAAATTAGGCACCCATCACAGGGGTTTTGAATTCCCAAAAAAAATACCAAAAGGATTTCCTGATGGATTACGCAAAATTGCTTATTATGCAAGTGTAAATCAACTTGATGAGTTTGACAATCATGAAAATTGGTATGGTGTTAAAGAAAGAAAAAAAGCATTGAAAAATCAAATAGAGTTATTCAATGATGATTATGATGAAAAAGAACTTGCTTCTTCAAGTGATTCATCGTTGTCTACAGAAAGTTCTTAATTTTTATCATAAAAATAAATAATCAGAAATGCAATAGCGATATTATATGTTCCACATCCGAATATTTTTGTAAATGGCAAATATTCTTCAACATTTGATTTATCTGCTGGACACATACTTTTTGTTAGGTGTAATGATTCTGAATGCATAGAAGTGTCTTCAGTTTTCTTTTCATGATATATTTCTTGACATCCCATATGAACACCAATTAATACTGATAAAAATATCACAAATGGAAACATTTTTGAAAATTTGTTCTTGTCTATATTATATAATGTTGCATATAATAATATAATTTTGATTATGTCTGAAATATGATCAAAATAATCGCCAAATTTACTTGTCATTTTATATTTTCTTGCAAAATGTCCATCCATACAATCAAAAAAGTATGCCATTACAAATAATGTTGCGGCAACATATGTTTTATTTAACATTAAATAATAAATGCCGACCAAATGAACAATCAGTGATAGAGTTGTTATTTTATTTGGAGTCATACCAATATTTTTGAACATTGGTGACAATTTGTCTGCCATGTCAATAAATGTATTATCAAACATATTTTCATATTCTGATGGTAATTTTCTCATATATATTTAGGAAAAAAAATAAAATAATTTTATTATTACTTGTTATATGTCTAATAATATTGTTTGTGACATGATAAAGCATATTGAATACTTGTATGAGACTGACAACCCTTTGATTGAACGATTTGCAAATTTAAATATGTTGTATGACGCTTTGCACGATTTAAATGAAGTTGTGGGAATGGATGAAATAAAGGGGGCGATAATAAAGATAATAAAATTTTTAATAATAGATTTAGAATACAGAAAGAGTACAAATTTTGATGGACATATGTTACATACTGTCATATATGGGAATCCTGGAGTTGGAAAAACATTAATTGGATCAATATTGGCAAAAATTTGGGGCGGCATTGGCATATTGAAACCTGCTAAATCTCCGCCAAAAACAGATCTGCAAAATGAATTAATAGATAGAATTGCAAAATTAACAATAATGCTTAAAAAAATAGATGTTAAAGAGTCGTCTACACAGACAGATATGCCTATTGAAGAATTTAAAAAATTGCCAATATATCGATATGACAGTGATGCGGTGTACAGACGTCATAAAATTCCTTTGCTAAGCGTTCCAATTCAAAAACAAAGAGATCAATATTACACATTGCAAAAATATGATTTGCCACAAAAACCCCTTGTGAAAAAAAAAGAAGTTGCACAAGATGAAAAACCACAAGTAGAAATTCCAAAAGAACCACCTAAAAAAAAATTAAATAGGACACATTTTACACCACCATTGATAATTATAAGTAGAAATGATCTGGTCGGTCAATACATGGGACACTCAAGTGAAAAGACAAATTCTGTACTGAATGAAGCATTGCAAGCAGGGAAAGCAGTGTTTATAGATGAAGCATATTCATTGGTTCATGATGAAAAAGATTCTTTTGGACATGAGGCAATAAATGAATTAAATTTATTTATGTCAACACATCCAGAATTAATTATTATATTTGCAGGTTATAAAGATAAAATTGAGTCAACTCTATTCACTTATCAAAAGGGTTTTAAAAGACGATGCAAATGGGTTTTTGAAATTTCAAATTATACGCCAAAAATGTTAACAAAAATATTCAAAAAACAAATGGAATCATCATTTTGGAAAGTAGATATAAAAGATGAAGATCTTGATGCATTTTTTGAAAAGAATAAGAATAATTTTGAAAGTTTTGCAGGAGATACAGAAAAATTGTCATTTTGCTGTAAATTAGAATATGCGTGTTTAAGATTCGATGACATATACTCAACACAGGAATTAAAGAAAACTATTTACAAAACAATTAACAAAAATATTTTGTTAAAAGCTTATGAAGATTATAAAAGTAATATGCCTAATAAAGAAAATGAACTATTGACTTATTTTAGTTAAGCGATTTCCTCTTTCATTTCTTTTTCCATTTCTTTTTCATTTTCAATTAGATCGATAATAATTTTGAATCGTGGATGTAAGTCTGTTGGAACAAATTGTGGTTCCATATTTTTATAAAAATGAATAAGACATCTATTTTCAAAATCTACAAATTGATTTTTTTTAATAATATCATCAATAATATATTCAAATAGGATTTTTCCATCATACAATTTATATGTGTCGATTTCGGCATTCTTTTCCAATTCCTCTTTTGATGGTTCAATACCATTAAAAAATTTTTTAATAATTTCTTCAATACCTTTTAATCTCAACTTGTCAGCTCGCTGTGATCTTCTTAATAATGTTCGCGATGCCTGTTTTAATGACAATTTTTCCTTATCATGAATATCTTGTTTCGTATATCCGTAATCTGCCAAAATTTCATCTTTCAATAAATCTTGAAAATACAGATGATCATCAAGACACTCGCGACATAGAACAACAATTAAGTCTGATCGATGTCTTTTTAAATCAGTCGGATAACATCTTTTGACTTGTTTTGGCACAAGGGTTGCTGATGATAATTCGTCTGATGAACCACAACCAACACAAATATTTTCACGTCCAATCTTTCCAGCAGATTCTCTAAATTCATCGATAACTGTTTTTTCCTTTCTGTAATTTGGAATAAAATTTAGTTTCATTGTTTTGTCATCAATCATTTCTCCTAGGCCTTTCCTTTTATACCAATCCAACTTATTCATATTACATAACCCGATTAATTCGCCACTGGGATCATACAAACGACAATTGTCATGGCAATAGCCTTTTACTTTTCTCGATTCAGCCATTTTGTAATATGTAGATATATGTATATAATATATAATGGATTTATTTGTAGTTATAAAATCAATTTTTTTATTTGTGATTTGGCCAAGACCAAATCACAAATAAAAAAATGATAAAAACATGCCTGCTATGTTTTTACAATTAAAAAGACTGAAAATGCTTTTTGCATTTTCACAATTTTTATTAAAATTATCAAACTTAAAGAATAACAATTATTATTTAATTATGTATGGTGAACAGTCTTATTTAATTGAAAACCTTCTGTCTGATGAAATGTGTCTAGACATATTTACAAAAGCAAAGGATGGCATAAAATGGAGTAAAATGTATAACAGAGGGTCTGAAGTACCAAGATTAGTTGCAATTCAATATGAAAAAAACACATATAGTGATATTCCTATTTACAGACATCCTGTTGACGAACAACCTGATGGAGAAGAATTTAACGAATTAACATTAATGATTAAAAATGAAATAGAGAAAAAGCTAGGTCAAAAATTCAATCATTGTTTAATACAATATTATGAAAATGGATCTGCAAATATTGGTGAACATAGTGATAAAACATTGGATATTGAATTTGGAACAAATATTGTAAATTATTCAATTGGCGCAACAAGGACATTTATTCTAAAAGATAAAGATAAGATCAAAGAAAAACAACGTATTAAACTTCCACATAACTCTTTATTTGTGATGGACTGGGACACAAATAGAAAATGGTTACATGCAATACATCCAGATAATAGACCGGAGTGTGAAAAGACAGACGATGAATTAGACTATGATGGAAGCAGAATTAGTTATACATTTAGAACAATTTCAACATTCATTACAAAAGACAATAAATTGTATGGAAAAGGTGCAAAAGTAAAAACTAAAGAAGAATTAAATAAAAGTATAGATGATACATCGAGAGATGATACATCGGATGATTCGTTAGATATGTTAAAAGCATTTAGTAAAGAAAATCATGAATCAAATTTTGATTATAATTTATATAAAAATGGTTTTGATTCACTTAACTTAAAAACTATAAATATTTAAACTTTTTATTTTTATGTTATATATATGTCTAGCTTAATTCAAACGAATCTTGTAAATAACATAAAAAAATCATTTTATAATTTTGTAAATATATCAACAACTAGTGTAAAATCAAGCTTTCCTCTTGTTACAACAGTCGATCCAAATGATTTTGCTGTTGCAGAATTAAATAGCGGTGGCAGTTCATCACAAACATACAATGTGACAAGTACTGATGTGCAAAATGGTTATTTAATTTTTGACTTGAGTGCAACTGTGGGAGAAGAAGCAGCAGATTTGAATATTGTTTTGAATTCAACAAATTTAACCAGTTTGTCAGATGGGTTTTACATATTGACAATTATTTGGAATGGTGTAGAAATTCCAAATAGCAATACTATAAGTATTACAGTTAGCAATTTTAGTTATGGATTTTCAATGCTTTATGGTGGACCAAGCACTGCTGATCAATTGCCATCAGCAGCAACAGTTGAAATAGGAGATGACACTATAAGCAACACAAATACTATTTTCTATTTGCCTTTTTATAAAAATAGTACAACATACACAATGTATGTATAATTATATTTTTTTAATTATTGGAAGTCGACCGCCACATTTTCTGCCAACATAATATCTATTACCAGTAACAGTTAGTATGAAATCATTTATACTATATAATATGGGCGCCATTCCGCCATAATTCATAACTTTAAAATTAAAGGTTCCCGTTTCTGTTCCCACTAATTGATACGCTTCATTGAATTCTATTGAAGGATCTGCATCAATTAGTGAAAAACTTGGCATTGTTGCATATATCGTCATACTTGTCGATCCATTTCTCAAGATGGTTGCTCCTAATGCACTATATATTGGTTTATCAAATGATTTTAATAAATAAGGTATGTCTTCTCCTATAATTACCCACATGCTAGATATGTCTGATATTGGTACGTTTGCCGTATGCCAACCGGAAGTTTCATTGTCACCTTCTGAATAACAATTAGTTGTCACACATTCAGTGCTGTCTTCACCAAAAATACCATATCCAATTGTGTCCACCACTCCCGCGCTATAACAATTTGTTGCTGTGCATGTGTTTGCTGTATATCCAAATATACCACCGGCGACACTTAATACTGAACCGAGTGAATAACAATTTTCTGCAACACATGATGTTGGACTGTTTCCATATATACCTCCTCCAAAATTGCCAATATTGCCCATGCTGTAACAATCATTTGCAAAACAATTTGATGCAAACGGTGCATAAATTCCACCAGCACTTGATGACATAGGACCAACAGAATAACATGCAGTTGCACTACAATTCGATGCATGTGATCCAAATAATCCGCCACTTGAATTACTAATACTACCATTACTGCAACATGTATCAACTGTTCCATTATCAAAATATGACTGACACAGCCATCCAGAACCTAAAGCCAGTGTAGAGTCAGAATTTTTAATCAATATATATTGAATATTTATGTTTTCATACCCATCACTCTCTGATGTGCCATTTTGTATCAATCCCGAATAATCAGAAACTCCACTAATTTCAACAATATGTCCATCTCCATTAAAAGTTATGTTATTGCTTCCTACAATGAAATAATCATTGACGGTTGTCAAAGTTATGTTACTTGTAAATAAAACTGTTAATGTATCTGTTGTTTGAAATATTATTGGTGTTATTGCATCATAATATGACACCCCATCAGTCGAATAATATAATACATCTGTATATCTCAGTCGGACAGTCCCATTGAAATTAACTGTTGTAGACATTGCCATTTGTATAAAATATATATTTATTAAAATTTATTATTTTTGATGATTTTTTTGAAATATTTCAAAGTTAATTCATCCATTCTGTCTGGCACAATGCCATATTCATCTAGTTCGTCGATAGACAATAGATGTGAATGTAACATGTCTCCCTTTCCTAATTTTTTAATTTTCTCAATTTGTTCTTCTGTTTTAATTCTTGGCGAATATTTAATATATTTTTCAAGCATTTTGTCAAATGTTTCTCTAACACGTTGACAAACTTGATTATGTAATACATTTTTGTCATCGCATTTTATTTGTTTAAAAGTAACTAGTTCTGCATAATCAGCTGGAGTGAAATTATCATTTACTTGAACATCAAATGGACTTAGATGAGTGTAATTACTGAAAACCAATTCATCTGCCAATAATAACATCAATGTTCCTGCTGAAAATGATTTATAAGGAACAATTACTGATACTTTTGCAGTTGGATTCTCTTTTTTATATACGATGATAGAGTCACAAATTTGCTTTATTGATGACATATCACCACCATCAGTGTGAACAACAAATTCTAAATCTTTGTCTTTTGACTTGATTAATTTTGATTTAATATTATCAACCAATACATCATCAATAAAATCATTGGATGCGTCAAATAAAGTATGAATCAGGCTTTTGCCACTCGAACTATATATAATTGGAATTGTGATCTTTTCTGGTTTTTTACTTTCATCTGTACCACTCTTTACTTTTTTGTAATTGCAAAATTTGGCAATAAATCTCTTAAAAATACCCATAAATAAAATATATTATTCACTTTTTAAGCCACATTATGATTATTGAAATATTTTTTCTTTAATGTTAATAATTCGACTGTGTCTAAAATTTTGTCTGGGGTAATGCCATATTCGTCTAATTCATCAATAGACAATAAATGTGAATGTAACATATCACCTTTTGATAATTTTTTAATCTTATCTCTTTTTTCATCAGTGTCAAATTTTGGCGAATATTTAATATATTTGTCAAGCATTGCATTGAATGTATCTTGTGCTCTTTTACAAACTTGATTATATAATACACTTGCATCTTTACATTTTTCTTGTTTTAAAACCATTAATTTTTCATAATCTTGTGGTGTAAAATACTTATTTACTTGAATGTCAAATGGACTCAAGTGAGTGTAATTACTGAAAATTAATTCGTCTGCTAATAATAACAACATTGTTCCTGCTGAAAATGCTTTATATGGTACAATAATCGTCAATTTTGCAGATGGGTTGTTTCTTTTATACATGATTACAGAATCGCATATTTGTTTGATTGAACACATATCACCACCATCCGTATGTATAATAAACTCTAAATTCTTATTTTCTGTCTCAGATAATTTTGATTTAACAGTCCGAACTGTCTCATCGTTTATGCAATCTTCATTGGTATTGAATAGACTATCAAACAATGATTTCTTGCGTGGATTATGAATAATTGGAATAGTTATCTTATTTTTCTTTTTATTTTCACATTCTTGTTTTTTTTCCTCAATTTTTTTATAAAGTTCATATAATGTTGATATTGTGATATCTGCAATAATAAATCCTGCAGCAACACATAATGTGGTTTTTGTCGCCTTATGATTATCGAGCCAGTTTGAAATATTATTCATTATATATGTATTGTAATATAGCTAGTAATTTAGGAAGTTTTAGAATCAATTTTTTATTTCTTAATTTGGCGAAAGCCAAATTAAGAAATAAAAAATGATAAAATCTCGAGAAGCGATTTTACAATTTTTAATAATTAAAAAGACTGAAATTTCTGTTTAGAATACCTTAAACAAAAAATGATAAAATTATCTCACAAGATCTGGAACTTTGATTGGCATATCAATATATATAAAATTACCAATTAGGCGTCTAATTTTTTTTTCTTTAGCATTGACACAGTCACTTTCATTATTACAACAACAATAATAACAACCACAACAACAAAAATCAAGACAAAAAGGAGAACAACAAGCCATGTCTTTATCACAATTCACATAACAATAATCTTTCAAAAAATATTCATATTCACTATTTTTACTGCATTTTATTTTTTGTTCTTTGCATATTTTCATTATATCTTCAACACATATCGGATGCAATTTAGGATTCCAACTTGTGTAATATGTTTCAGCAAATTTCAAAACATTGCAATTTATTATGCCATTATTCAATTTGATTGATTCAATTACATTTGCTTTATTAATATTATCATATGTATATTTAATTTTGATTTCTGTTGCACCAGTAGAAATTGCAACTTTAATTAATTCTTGTAACATACCATATATTCTTTTTTTCCCCTCATCCAAAATTTTTAATTTGTCAATAATAATATCATTTGTACATTTCTGCGCAAATGACAATAAGTCGACCTTTTTGTCAGATATTTCTTCCATTGTTACATGTTCATAATTAATTATAAATATATACTTATTTTGATGTTTTATTTTCAATTTTTATTTTTTAGATATATATCGACAGACATATATTTAAAAGATAAAAATGATAAAATTTCTTGCTAGGACATATTACAATTTTTATTTTTTAGATATATATCGACAGACATATATTTTACAATTCTTATGTTAACCATTCGTCGATTTCATCTTCTGTAATATCTGCATCACACAATTTAATTCGACATTTTTCTTGTAATTCATCATCCATAATCCTTCCATTTAAAGTAGATGAGATGATTGCACTTATTCGCT
>Ga0214923_10005155_pt1 | contig 15335 bp, 13 predicted proteins | sample LL1510_MetaG_FD_177993 | JGI IMG/M metagenome (GOLD analysis project Ga0214923, IMG submission 177993) | Freshwater microbial communities from Lake Lanier, Atlanta, Georgia, United States - LL-1510 | ecosystem: Environmental > Aquatic > Freshwater > Lake | place: USA: Georgia | collected...
TATCTCGATACGATTCCGCCCTGATACTTGTACTTTGAGGGGCGATTTTTGAATTCGCCCTTCGGGCCCGAAAAATCACCATTCTCAACGCTCTCGCGACGCAGTTTCATGCACTATGCGGGCTAAACGGAGCAGGCTCTCAGAATAGGGGCGCCCTCTGCAATCGCTCTTGAAACGCCACAGCTTCAGGTGCAGTATCAATCGGCGCAGCATGTAAGGGCACATAAGGGCATTCGCGCATCTCTTAGCTCCGGTGAGGATTTGAATCATGTCTGCCGACCGCACAAGGAATGAAAATGTCTAACTTCAAAGTATCAGGCGTTTCCACATCAGATGTTCAAACTCCACGGATGAATATCAATGGTCGTCTGCTCTTCTCTTTAATATTCATCATGGGCGCGTGGGCTCGGCTCTGGCACTTCAATGAAGTTCCCCCTGGCTTGAACCAAGATGAGGCGTCCATTGGGCTTGAGGCATATTATCTTTTGCGCTTTGGGGTTGACCGAAATGGCATTTCGTTCCCCGTTAATTTTGTCTCGTGGGGAAACGGAATGGACTCGCTCTATGGATATGTCCTAATGACTTTTGTTGCTTTCGGACTCACTCCGCTCACAGTCCGGCTACCGAGCCTCCTAGCAGGTTTACTTACACTACCGCTTTTATTCTTTGTTGCTCGTCGAACAATCGGCTATGGCTTCGGGTTAATTGCGATGATGTGCCTTGCAATAAGTCCATGGCATATTATGCTCTCCCGTTGGGGCATTAACGAAAATATCCTACCTCTTGTGTTTTTGGCCGGCTATGCAAGCCTTCTCAAATCACGGCCCCACAACCGCTGGTTCATTGTTGCGTGCATATTTTTTGGATTATCGTTGTATGTATATGCAGCCACCTATGTCGCCGTTCCGATTTTTCTTGCTGGCAGTGTGGTAGTGCTGTTGAGAGCTCGTCGCGTTAGCGCTCGGAATCTTTTACTAGGACTGTTTGTATTTGGCGTCTTGGCGCTGCCCCTATTTCTTTTCGTCGCGGTTAATACCTTTCGATTGCAAACGATACACCTAGGCTTCATAACTATTCCTCGCCTACCTGTCGAGGCGCGCTTCGAGTCGATGTCGTCTAATTTCAGCTCCCACCCATTACAGGGGATGGCGCACAACCTAGGCGCGATGATGGGCCTCCTATGGAGCCAGTCTGATGGGTTGATCTGGAATACATTTGATTCATACGGTTATTTTTACAGCTGGACGTTCCCGCTAGCCATCATAGGCGCCGTGCTGCTTTTCTTTCGATGCAAAGCCGGCTCCGCCCCGGAGAGTTGCTTTCTGCTAATTTGGCTCGCCGCTGCCGCCTCTATCGGCCTCGTGCAGGAAGTAAACATCAACAGGCTCAATCTTATATTTATTCCTCTCCTTTTGAGTGTGGCCTACACCCTGACTTCTGCCGATCGTCTGTTTAAAGGAGCTGGAGCGCTGCTCACAGTCATTTTCCTGATCGGCTTTGCGGCTTTTTCATACGAATATCACGGCCCCAAGTACCAAGAGCAGGCCAAACGGGAATTCTTCGATGGTCTAGTACCAGCTCTTGATTTTGCCCGGAAGGCCGGGGACAACCCTATCTGCGTTACGGACCATGCCAACATGCCGTATATCTTTGCCCTGTTTTCCGATCCGATGAGCCCTGCCGAATACCTTCCAACAATCGAATACTCCAACCCGAGCGCAGTCTTTCGGCCGGTGCGAAAGCTAGGCCGATACACATTTGGTGTGGATAACTGCTCACGAGATCCGCGCACCGTTTTTGTTGTCGAAAATGAAACTCCTCCCCGGTTAAGCATTAGTTATAGCGCACACCGATTCTCGCGATATCAGGTCTTAATACCGCAGAGTTGGCCCAAATATTCGGGGAAGGATCAAGGTTCGGGATAGCAAGTGCATGAAGGCACTTGCAAAGCATGACGTACGGCTTGGGCATTTGGAGCTATTTTTCATGGCGAGGGTATCGAGCTTCGTGAGAGCTCGTGGTGAGATGATCCCTACACGCAATTACTTGATCTGCAGGGGATAAAACTTTTTGGCACTCTTGGCACAAGGGAAGCGCTCTTATGAGCAGCTACTCCATCCACTGATCAAGTTCTGTCCCAAGTTGTTTTGACACGTGATCCTTTAATTTGTCACGCAGCTTATTCTCGATCTGTCGCACTCGCTCCTTGCTGATACCTAAAAGATCAGAAAGGTCCTGAAGGGTCTTCTTTTCGTCGTCCATGATTCGACCATGAAATATCTTCTTGTCTTTATCAGACAGGGACGCCTCAAACTCTCCGATCGAGGCTTCCAAAGCGGAGCGCAGCTGCTTTTTAGCTATGTAGTCTTCGGCTGATTCTTTATCGCTCGGAATTACCGAGAGCAAATTAGCATCTGAGTCATCTTTGAGGGGTGCGTCAACACTTACATCACCTCCTCCGAGACGCTGAGACATCTCAATCACTTCGCCCTCTTTGACATTAAGTCGCTCAGCTAACAACTTAGTAGAGGTATAAATTCCCTCACGTTCTAGGCGATCGCTCTCTTTTTTCAAATTAAAGAATAACTTTCGTTGCGCTTGAGTGGTTCCGATCTTTACCATACGCCAATTCGCGATAATGTAACGAATGACGTAAGCCCTTATCCACCATACAGCGTACGACGGAAACCTAACCCCTCGATAAGGATCAAAGTTACGGACAGCTTCCATTAAGCCTATATTTCCCTCCTGAATAAGGTCGAGGACGTTTTTTGCCACCCGTTCATAGTCTCGGGCTATCTTAACTACCAACCACAACGATCCGGAAACGAGTTTATACGCCGCTTCCGGGCTTTTGGTCTTCAGATAATCAACGGCCGCGGCGTACTCATCCTCCTTACTTAGCGGGGAAAACTTTCGTATCTCAGCGAGGTAGGCATCAAGAGGGTTGTAACGTACCAATGCCCCTGAGGGCGTATCATCATCGATCTCTACCAGATCAGTTTCGTCTGCCGTGAATTGGCCAGGCTCGACTTCAACTAACTCTGGCTGATCTTCGAGAGAGTCCTCCGAGATCTCAGTACTGTGCTCCGCTGGAAGGACCTCTCCCTCCAAAACCTGTGTCGATTCGGTCTTCTCCTTCTCCGAGGCAGGCCGATCCTGGGACCTCTTCTTTGAGTGAGTTTTAGGCACGGATCTCCGCACAGGCACCAAAAATAAAATAAGTCCTCTGGAGGAACTTGAGTACAGCAAGTTCTCATCCGAAACTACACATCCAGCGTCGACTGATAATCAGTTATCGAGGCTCGCGGTAGCCAGGTTAACCACATGGTGCCCCTAGTGTATACGCCAGTTCGAGCGGGATCTAGCCTAACTACCCTTAGGGCGTTTCAAAAGTCCGCGGCAAAAATAAGCTTTTGGGAAACACTGTCGATTCGCGGATGCGAGTCAAAACAATGACCTATGGCGATGTACGGCAAAAGTCCGTGCCAGCTTGGCTGGCACGCACTTTTGCACATCACTTTAGCCGGCCGCCATATTTTACCACCCTACGAGCGCTCAGTAGAGCCAAGGACCAGCAATTATCTCACTGTCCGTACGACGGCGAAACTTTTTAAGAGCGCGCGCGAATGAGTGATATGCGTTGGCGCGTATCAGCACCAAGAGATAAGGAACTCCTGCTTTTCACCCAGCAATTTGCCATTATGGTAGGTTCGGGGATCCCAATAATCGATTCACTCCGGACGTTCCGAAAGCATTCAACTCATAGAGGTTTTCAAATCGCTATCGATGCCGCGATCAATGCTATCGCGAATGGCTCCTCATTGAGCCAGAGTCTGCGCCTTAGCCCCCGGATATTTAACGCTTTCTATACAGCCGTGATCGATGGAGCCGAGCGTGGCGGCACTCTGGAAGAATCTCTCGGTATGCTCTGCCAATCGATCTCATCACAGCGGGAAATGAAGCGGCACTGCCTCTCAGCGATGATGTACCCGTTGATCGTAATAGCTATCCTCGCTCTAACAGTTATGGGACTGATGCTGTACGTCGTGCCTACATTTGAGGAGTTATTCGCTCAATCAGGTCAAGCTCTTCCCTGGCTGACTGAGAGTATTGTTATCGCCTCTCGCAGGCTGAATGAGCACCTACTTGCGGTAGTTGCGGCTCTTTTTGGATTGCCAGCATCACTCATCATTTTTCGCGTCCGAGGCGCCTTTGCTCGACCGATCTCGATGGATCGTTATTTCCTCCGCATCCCTGTGCTTCTCCCCATACTTCATGCTCGATACGGAGCATTGATTGCCAGAACCATGTCATCGCTCACTCGAGCCGGCATACCCATCCTCGAGTCTCTACTTGTAAGCTCTCGGATGGTGGGAAATCGGTGGGTAGCCCGGGAGTTGGGGGAGATGAGGGTCTCGATTACCCAGGGACACTCACTCAGCGTAGCCTGCTCGCAGGCCACCTCTCTGCCCCCACTCCTATCCCAGCTCATCGCTATTGGGGAACGCTCGGGCCGACTTGAGGAGTCCCTGGAAAAAGCCGCCACTCATTTTGAAAATGATTTCAGGTCTCATGTCGCAACTTTAACTCGCCTGGCTGAGCCCTGCCTCGTCCTGGCGGTAGGCTGTGTCGTTGGAGTCTTTGTGTTGGCGATGTATCTTCCTATATTCGAACTGGGCAGAGTTGTCGCCCGCTAGAAGCCGGTGTCAAAACGGGGACGGAATTTTTTGCGCACGGCTATGTGTGTCCCTAGAAACCCGTACATAACCATCTGTTTCCCCAACGAAAAAATATCTATTTGAGGGCTAGATAAGTGGCACCTAATTTGCTCTATTTTTTACAGGTCAAGGTGGAAGACGCTTTAGCCGATATCCCCTTGGGGAAAGCGGTGTCATCGCGATCGGAGCCAATACAGGTTTTTAAACAGTTATAAGGGTTTTGCATGAACTCTAGCAGGGGTTTCTCACTAGTTGAGGTTCTAGTGGTCGCCTCAATTTTTTCCATTCTTACCCTCATTGCAATGCCTCAGTATTCAATGTACCGGCAGAGGGGCTATTCAACCCTGGCAGCATCCGATTTACGGAATGTGGCTGCTGCTGAAGAGGCATATTTCGCCCGCACGGGCCACTACCGCGCTATCGAAAACTGCTCAAACGTTACACCCGCAACCTTCTGCGAGGTTAAAGATCTTCCTGGAGTTTCCAAGCTTTCCAAAGGGGTAGTTGTAGAGATCAAAACCCTTGAGCATGGATATTCGGGCACAGCTCGCCACGTGAACAGCGCGATCAAATGTCGCTGGGACAGCACTCAGGGGGGAATGCTCGGATGTGCTGCAAACAATTGAGCATGAGACTCTAGCCCCGATTTCTGATGAAGCTTGCTATGGTCGCCCTCAAAAAATGGTCGTGGACTGGCAAGGATTTTTGCCGCACGTCACTATAGGTTGCTGTTTTGATTCGCATCCGCACATCGACAGCGTTTTCTAAAAGCTAAGATTTCGCTTCAGACTTTCGTAAAAAGCTATATCCTCCTCAATAGAATCCCTGAAGACCTTTTTCAACTCCCCTGCTAGGATGCGCTCATGCTGTGTGGTGGCCCTTTTGGCTGGTTCAGTGCTCAGGGCATCCAAAATATCTATCTATGTAAAATCTGCTCTCTATGAATGCACTAGTACATAACTTTCTTCGTGCCTCGGTTATAGCACTCTCTGGGTGTGCTTCATTATTTTCAAACACCCCACAAGGCGCTCAAGAGGCTTCAACGATGCCCGCTGCAACGGTGCAAAAAAAATCAATAGGTCTGGAAGTTGTGTGGGAGGTGCCGAGTGAGCCCACCGATGGATTTGTTATTCGCTACGGCGAGGATAAAGCGAATTTAACAAAAGAGGTTACTATTTTACTCTCGGAACTGCGCGAGGAAAAAGATCCAATTCATGGCCCAATCTATCGCTATGTGATCAGAGACCTGCCCACCAGCACACCGATTTTTGTGTCAGTTGCTGCATTCAAAGATAACGTGATTTCCGACTTCAGCGAAGCGATTGAGGAAACGAAACAACCCTCGGGTATCAATTAATTTCAATCTATCCTGTTTTTCCAAATACGAGCGCACATTAGGCGAGACTGGCGCACGAATTCACTCGAGAGGAAAATCGTCCCACTCAAGTTCGGCTGCTAAGGCGTCTCGAAACCACACCTGCTGAGCCTCAATCAACTTGAAATTATACTCAAGGTCCTCAACGGAGATCCCCACCGCGCTCAAGCTCGCACTCAGTACAAGATAGTGGCCCACAAGGCTGACTTTGATTCCTACCAGCCCATCCGCTATCTCCAACGCGGCCGCCAACATATCGTGGGCGCCACGAATTGGAACGGTAACGATATTCACCCCCATGTAAATTGTAGTTTCTGAGGGCTTTCGCAACCCCTCGATCAGAATCTCAAGCTCCTCATTATCATGCAACGCGAGCATCCAGCGAATGTGCTCCGGAGTTTTCTCCTTTTGGCACTCCGCCGCGCTGAGCCCCCGACGAGTGAGAAAATCCTCTATTACTCGCGCGGGATCTCTTCCTCCCGTGATTTTTCGAATATTGAGAGCGGCAAAATTTTTTATCTTACCCATGATTATTCCCTATAACCGGTCTACTTGTGGTACGAAATGCCTTTCATTAATGTATGCGCTCGATACACCTGCTCTACAAGAATCAATCGAGTAAGCTGGTGAGGAAAGGTCAGCGCTGATAACGATAAAACGTGATCAGCTCGTTGTCTAATTTTTTCAGAGAATCCAAACGCTCCTCCGATGACAAACACGATAGAGCGAACACCGCTGTTCATTCGCTTTTGTAGGAAGTCGGCAAACTGAGGAGACGATAGACCCTTACCACGTTCATCAAGCACTACCACACAATCAAAAACCTCGAGCTTCTTCAGAAGCTCTTTAGCCTCTCGCTCCTGCACCTCCGATTGACCCAAAGATTCAGGTGTATCAATACCTAATTCAACCAGTTCAAGAGGAAAAGCTGCGCGTAAGCGTTTAAGATATTCTTGCTCTCCATCCCGCACAAAAGCTTGCCGTACTTTTCCGACACTGAGAATACTTACTTTCATGCTCCCTCTGTTACTTTGCAGCGAGGGGGACTATACGTTAAACGCGGAAGATTTGGGAGGCTCCTCTGGCCCCCTTAGTGCGTGAAAATCCGTGCCGACAGTGCGGATTATTCTACCCAGGCCACGTGCTTCAAGAGAGTTGATCCTGCGAAGATTAGTAGTTGGAGCTTTTAGGTTGAGTATCTCAACGGAAATGAAAAATATCTACTTCCGCTCGTCTATAGAATATCTTTTAGAAGAGCCACCGCGATTCGCTCGGAATCTACGCGATACTCTCCTTTGCCCACTTGGGATCTGAGCTTCTGTAATCGCTCAGCTCGCCCGACATCACTACTAGCACTCTGGGCGTATCGGGATGCATGGATGGATCGAGACAAAACTACGGCGTCACTGGCCGTAGGTGTTTGGCGTGATTCAGACTCTCCATTTTTTGTCGTGGAGGGATCCCGGGTAGCAACCCGGTTAAGGACCGAATCCATGTTTGAGGCGAATAGAACGCCGATTTTAGAAATGCCCATATAACCCTCATCCATGAACTGAGGCTCGCGTTTTAACGCCAACCCGCTTTTGACCAAGACATCTCCCCCTACCGTCCATGTGGCGACCCTCATACTGCCAGTTGGAGGCTTCCCTAAAGTGTCGGCCGCATCCGTGGCCGACCGAGGGAAGTTATCGGTGAAGTTGCACTCCCCTCTCTTGCGTAGGGTCGGCACTTCCGCGGAAAAACTTTAGGGATTAATCTTTCTGTGTGCGATTTTTTTTAATGCCTTCCGTTAAGTAAGCAATACACAATGAAACCAGCATGTTGCCACCATCACGTTAGCTATCGGTTAGGCAAGCTCTTGAGTGTCTTCGTAGCTAGACCATGGTTATTTGCCGCGCTCACCATCCTAGCGGCCGGGTGCTGTTTCAATACACTGCCTCCATCTGGTCTTCTGCTGGAGCAGCCATCTTTTCGTGAAACCTCCCAGCCGCAGCCGCGTGGCGTAGTAGTTGTTGTTCACGGCCTCAATCAACGACCCACATCGATGGACACGTTGTGCGGGTTCCTACGCGAGCTAGGCTTTCACACCTATCGCATAACACTTACCGGCCACTCACAACTGCCCGGTCGCTATTTCTCAAGTGAGCCCTGGATACAAGATCTACGAACTGCTCTTAACGATGTTGAGGGCAGATTTCCAAATCTTCCCGTACATGTGATTGGATACTCTTTGGGTGGACTCGTGTCTGTCCGTGTCATTGACACTTCTTATACCGTTCGACCTGCCAGTTTAATACTGATTGCTCCAGCACTCTCTCTGCGATCTATCGTCCAAAGCGCGCGCCTGCTTAGGTTATTTCCCTCAACAACCATCAGCATCCGCAATCTCGCGCCCCGCGACTACAAGCTATTTAACCAAACTCCGCTCTTCTGGTATGAAAATGTCATCTCGATCTACGATGAAACCCGTTTGATCGGGGATTCCTCGCCACTACGCAGCACGCCCACGCTCGTAATCGCGAATCCACGAGACGAACTGATATCATTTTCCGGTTTACAGGATTGGATCTCAGATAATCACTTGGAACCAGGGTGGAATCTGCTAAGGTTGGAACCACGTCCTCTTACTCCATTTCTCCCTGGACACCTCATGATCGACGAACGTTCAGTGGGAGTTGCGGAATGGAGCCAATTAAAGAGGCTCGTTCAGGAATTTTTGATTCGACCTAACCCCAGCTGCTCACGAAGCTCAAAGCTCTCTTCGTCTGTCTTGCCGAGATGATAATCACGCACTTTTGTTAGAAGGGTCTTATAACTCACTCCCAGCAACTCGGCCGCCTTGGCTTTGTTTCCATCGGTTAGGGCAAGCGCCCGAACTATCGCCTCCCCCTCTGCTTGCCTGACAGCGGTTGAAGCCACTTCCGATAATGTTTTACTCGCTTCATCAAGCATTGAGAGATTCAAACATATCGAAATACCAAGGTGCTCAGGCTTAATGACATCTTCTGCTAGTAACACTGCGCGCTCGATCACATTCTCAAGTTCTCTCACATTTCCTGGCCAACTGTAGGTCATTAACATATCTTCAGCCAAGGGATCGATCTGCGGGGCCTCTTTTCCATTCAGCGCCGCCACATGCTTCACTAAACCATCGATAAGCACGGGAATATCTTCCTGTCGCTCACGAAGAGGTGGAATGCCGAGAGTTACCACTGCGATGCGGTAATAAAAATCCTCCCTCATCGAACCGGACTCGAGCGCTTCCTGCATCGATCGATTCGTTGCCGCAATAATACGGGGATGAACTTTGATATTTTTCGATCCACCAACTCGTCTAATCTCTCGCTCTTGGAGTACCCGCAGTAGTTTAACTTGCAAATGAGGGGGCATCTCTCCCACCTCGTCAAGAAAAACTGTCCCATGGCTCGCAAGCTCAAAAATGCCAACTCTGCTTTGCGTTGCTCCAGTGAATGATCCAGCTTCATGCCCAAAGAACTCGCTCTCTAATAGCTCCGCCGGAATTGCCCCGCAGTTCACAGCCAGAAAGGGCTTTTCATGACGCTCACTGTGGTCGTGAATGTAGCGAGCCATCACCTCTTTGCCCGATCCGCTTTCACCTAAAAGAAGTACAGGAGTATCAACTACAGCGACCCGACGAGCTTGATTGAGCACTTTCTCAAGCTTCGGTGATTGAGTAATGAGGCCATGCGCCGCTCGTCTACGCGGTGAACATGAGCGATCGACTATCCGATTGTGTTGGATGACTTGGCGAAGTATCGAAGCTATAGAGCTAGGCTCAAAGGGCTTGGTGATAAAGTCATTTGCGCCACTTTTCATCGCTTCAACGGCAACATCAATAGATCCAAAAGCCGTCATGATCACAAATGGCAGATGCGGGCTAGATTCTCGAATTTTTTTGGCGAGATCGATCCCATGCATTCCTGGAAGTTTAAAATCTGCCAAGACGCACACAAAAGACTCAACCGAGAACGCGTGGAGAGCCTCCTCTGCGCTACGAGTAGCTACAACACGGAATCCCTCTCGTTCAAGAACAGCGGCGAGAACTTCCCGCAAAGAATCACTGTCTTCAACAACCAATAAACAATCCATCGTGCCCTCGCAGGTTATTTCACCCTCGGATGGATAGTCGGCTAGAATAGCAAAATTATTGAGTCAAAAGCGGCCCTAGCCGAGCGGTGGTTGTATGCAGGATATAGGGTGGCAGATAGATACTGAGGTCGTACGGGAATCAATAGTTATTTCAATGTCATGGGCGGATTATGAAGATCTCGGCAGACGCTCTGTGAATCCTATCTCATAGTGTCTAACCGTGGGCGCTCGCCACAAAAACGGCGCGTAATAAGGCGGTGCAGGAGAGGCGCCTTGGCGTAATCCTCCAGTGAAAACTCCCAGGAGTTTTGTTCCTGATCCAGTATCAGTTGCTATTTCGGAATTACTCCGCACGCTACTCGAGTGCCCCCGCCGCCAAGAGGAGCTGGGGTGTCGGCATAATTGTCCCCACCGGCGTGAATCATAATGCTGCGACTTCGCACATCAGCTAACGAAACACCCTCAAGATGCAAGGTCCTTGTTGCGCTACCATCGCCAGCCACCTCTAGTTTGGGGAGATCTCCTCGATGCCCACCTCCATGTGGCCCAAGATGCTTGCCAGTAGCCGAAGGATCGAAGTGCCCCCCTGCGGCGAGTGCGGCCGTCATCTTCCCATCTTTCTCCTTCGGTCCGCAGTCGGGATTCTCATGTATGTGAAACCCATGTTCACCAGGGGTGAGGCCTTTAAGGTTCGGTATTAGCACTAATCCGTGCTTCGAGTCATGTAGCACAATAGTTCCCACTGAAGCACCTATTCCCTGGGCATCTACCGAATTCATGGTGACGGTAACACGATCCGCCGACGGCTGAGCTGCAGCAATCCCACACCACGCCACGATGATTAATCCCAGTGTAATACTTCTTTTCATTTTATCTCCTTTGCTGCACCAACAATCAACGAGCGCAAAACATAAGGGAGAATCCCCCCATGTTTGTAATATTCTACCTCGATCGAGGTATCAACACGTAGCTTCACCGTCACATCTCGAATAGAACCATCAGGGCGCGACACTACTAACGTAACATCTTGGCCGGGATTGATTCCATTTTCGATTCCACGAATAGCAAACTCCTCTGTGCCCGTAAGTTGAAGGCTCTTCGCTGTTTCTCCATTTTTAAACTGACAGGGAAGCACGCCCATACCGATTAAGTTACTTCGATGGATGCGCTCGAAACTCTCCGCCACCACAGCCTTAACCCCCAGAAGACTAGTTCCTTTCGCTGCCCAATCACGAGAGCTGCCCGTTCCATACTCCTGCCCAGCGAATACGATCAATGGCGTTTTGGCCTCAGAGTAACGCACAGCGGCATCGTAGATTGAGAGCTGCTCGCCACTCGGCTGATGAATAGTGATGCTCCCCTCAACTCCTGGAGCCATCAAATTTTTAATACGTACATTAGCAAAAGTACCGCGCACCATCACATCATGAGAGCCTCGTCGTGCCCCGTAACTATTAAAGTCCTTATAATCGACCCCTCGACCCATGAGGTATCGACCGGCTGGAGAATCTTTCTTAAATGCCCCTGCGGGACTTATATGATCCGTGGTCACAGAGTCGCCAAAGATAGCCAAGGCTCGAGCTCCCGTGATCGGTGTGGGCTTTGAGGGGTGAACATCAAAATCCTCAAAGTAAGGAGGCTCTTGAATGTAGGTCGATGACGGATCCCACTCATAGACAACGCCAGTGCCCGCCGGAATCTGATCCCACAAAGGATTTTCCGCTGTCACATTGCTATACAACGAGCGGTACATATTTGCATTAAACGCCTGTGGCATTAAGGCGGCGATCTCTTCGACAGTAGGCCAGATATCTCGCAGGAAGACAGGTTTTCCCTCTCGATCATTTCCGATCGGCTCGCTGGCGAAATCAATACGCACGGTGCCGGCAAGTGCGTATGCGACCACAAGAGGAGGACTCATCAAAAAATTTGCCTTGATGCTTTGATGGACGCGTGCCTCAAAGTTTCTATTTCCTGAAAGCACCGCTGAACCAACTAGATCATTTTTTGTAATGCACTCCTCAACTTTTGAATCAAGAGGCCCAGAGTTTCCTATGCAGGTCGTACAGCCATATCCTACCGTCTGAAATCCCAGCGTATCTAGGTGAGACTGTAGGCCGGTCTTGGTGAGATATTCCGTCACCACTCTCGAGCCCGGCGCAAGAGACGTCTTTACAAATGGCTTAACGGATAGCCCATTTTCTCCCGCTTTCTTCGCTAGGAGTCCCGCTGCCAACATAACACTCGGATTTGAGGTGTTTGTGCACGATGTGATGGCTGCTATAAATACCTCTCCGTGATGAACTTGCATCTCAATAGTGTCTGAAGTTTCACTTCCTACTCCAGTCTCTGGAACCGATATCGAGAACGTTTTCTCCAGATCCGCGGACTCCTTGCCATAGCCACCCTCTGCGATTGATTTCGTCAGCAGCGCGCTAAAGGTACTCTTTACCTTGTCGAGCTCAATTTTATCTTGCGGTCGCTTGGGCCCAGCGATACTCGGCTTTACCGTTGAGAGATCAAGATCAAGCAGATCCGAGTACTCGCACTCACCAGGCTTTGGTATTCCAAAAAGCCCCTGCGCTTTATAATAATTCCTAAAAGTCTCTACTTGCGCTGTGTCTCGGCCGGTGGCGATCAGGTACTCGCATGTCCTTTCGTCTACCGGGAAAAATCCCATCGTTGCTCCATATTCCGGAGCCATATTTGCTATAGTAGCCCTGTCTGTCACCGGAATTGACTCAGCACCCTCACCAAAAAATTCAACGAACTTGCCTACTACTTTTGCATGGCGGAGAACATTCGTCACATGCAAGACGAGATCGGTAGCAGTTACTCCTGCGGAGAGTTTTCCGTGCATGTGGAAACCAACAACATCGGGAGTCAAAAAGTACACAGGTTGCCCCAACATTGCCGCTTCAGCTTCAATGCCACCAACCCCCCATCCGACTACTCCGAGGCCGTTAATCATCGTCGTGTGAGAATCGGTGCCGACCAGGGTGTCGGGGAAGTAGGTTCCATCCCTTTCAAGGACACCTTTAGCGAGGTACTCCAGGTTAACTTGGTGGCAAATGCCGAAGCCGGGTGGGACAACACTAAATGATTTAAATGCTTGTTTACACCACTTAAGAAACTGGTAGCGCGACTCGTTGCGCTCAAATTCGACGCCCATGTTCAATTGCAAGGCGTTGGCGCGATTTGAGTAGTCAACCTGAACGGAGTGATCAATCACAAGATCAACCGGAACAAGTGGCTCTATAATACCGGGGTTCATACCAAGCCTCTTGACCGCGGCGCGCATCGCGGCGAGGTCAACTCCGAGCGGCACACCAGTAAAGTCTTGCAACAGCACTCGAGCTACAACGAATGGGATCTCAGAGACCCTCTCTTCTTTTGGTTTCCAGGCGGCAAGCTCTCGAACACTTCGCTCCTCCACGCGCTGTCCGTCAACATTGCGCAAGACCGATTCAAGCACAACACGAATAGAAACCGGCAGCCGCGATATCGGACCCAACCCTGCTTGTTCGAGTGCCGGTAGAGAGTAGTACTTGGCTTTTTCTCCAGAGGAAGTGGTGAATTCTTTAAGGGTGTTGAAGAGATTATGACTCATAAGCGAAGCCTCACATTATCGCTACTATAGTTGCTCCGCCACTGCGGTGCCAAGAAACAAATGGTAATGGGCAGCAAGCAGCTTTTTAGGCCTACCTGTTAGGCCCGCCTATCAATCTGCTAACCCCACCTCTATGGACCTGATATCCTGAACCGTGCACTCTCGTGCAATGTTCGGACTAACTCATTACTATGTAACCAAGCTTTTACACGGGCAGTGCCCTTTTGCACAATAATCATACCAACGCTCGGAGTCAGTTGCCCCTGGCCTCAGCGCAGAGTAAGGTTTAACCCCAACCATGGACCTCGACCGTATCCTATTTCTTGTCGCCACACTACACCTTGTCGGCGATCTGTATCAGATTCTGAAGTTTAAGGGGCTCTTACCCCGCTGGATTCTAGTATCCAACCTACTAGCTTTAAGTTCTTGTGGACTAATCAAGTGGTTCGGTTTTTCGAATCCTGGTTTTATCTCAGTAGTCATTTTAGTTCTGTATGTTGGCCTCATTAAAGTATGTGGAAGAAAGTCCACCCCTGTACCGAAGGTTCCCTGTCCTGCCACAAAGATTTTGATCGCGATGAACATCGCCATGTTCATCTTTCAGATTAGTAGGAATGCGACTGATGACCCATATGCACTGATATCGGTGGGGGCACTATTTAGCCCGCTGCTCGGCGAGGGCGAATGGTGGAGGATATTGACCGCCCAGTTCATTCACCTGGGCACTACTCATCTGTTTTTTAATATGATGGGGCTTTGGTTCCTGGGACCGATGGTGGAGAGAATCTTAGGCTCAATTCGATTGATAGTCGGCTACCTCATGTGCGGCGCTGGAGGCATGCTCGTTGCCTATGCAGTGGCCGAATTATCTCCCATCCCAACTTTTATTATTCTGATGGGCGCCTCGGCGAGTGTTCTTGGACTTGTCGGACTACAGGCGGCTTTTGCCCTTCAGGCTTTTCGAGAGACCGGGAGTATGGGAGCAAAAGCTCAGCTCTCCTCGATGGCTCAAATTATTGTATTACAAGCGGTCTTTGACTGGATGGTTCCGGAAGTTAGCTCGACCGCTCATGTCGGAGGAGCCGCAGTAGGCTTCATCTTGGGAATGTCGTTTTTGAAACCGAGAATATAGTCATTACCAGCGATCGAGAGACTTCTAATTAAGGACACTCTGAATAAGTCCCTATAAAAACAAAAATATGAAGCTTGAAGGAGTTAAGTGGAATGTTGCTCGCAAAGGAGCTCCAAACCCTCTTCTGTAAAAAAATGATCAGGAGTGGAACCTACAAAAAAGAAAAATCAGGACAAAATGCGAACACCCGTTTGGGGTGATTAAACATCTCTTAAGGATATGCCAAAGCCAGATATCGAGGCCTCGTCAAAAACGCCTCTCAACTGTTTTTCCTCTTTGCTCTCGCTAACCTTTACCTTCTCAGAAAGGACTTACGCACAGCCGCCGCATAAGCAAATATAATCGACTCTGCAACACCTGGACTCGATAAAAAGGACGGGGAGGACT